>Ga0181536_10001621_pt1 | contig 26243 bp, 18 predicted proteins | sample PEATcosm2014_Bin_41_FD_121105 | JGI IMG/M metagenome (GOLD analysis project Ga0181536, IMG submission 121105) | Peatland microbial communities from MTU Mesocosm Facility, Houghton, MI, USA - PEATcosm2014_Bin17_60_metaG | ecosystem: Environmental > Terrestrial > Soil > Wetlands > Peat | place...
GCAATGAGCCGACGAAAAGCCAGCCGCGCCACCAATCCAGGCGGCCCGCGAAAGCAAATGGCAGCAGGAAAGTGAGCGCGCGGAAGATGGCCCGGAGTGCCAGCTTCCAACTTGGGGTCTGTGCCGACATTGAAAAACTGCCTCCTCTTTAGTAGTTTCCCTCGAATCGCACACTCCGCAACCGATGAGATCGGCGCGCACATCGTGCACCGGCGAAAATTCAGCCAGGGGACCGCTGAAACGATATCGCAGTAGGCGCTTCCTGGCCCAGCGCCTGGCGGCAAATCTCTTCGACCAGGGGCTTCGAGCGCGAACCCCCCTAGTAAATCCCGCCTCCAGCCTGTGTGGAGCGGATCGCGCCGTTTTCCACGTCGAGCGCGTAGGCCACGCCGCCGTGGCCGGTCCAGGTCTTGAGATCGAAATCGCCTCCCTTGGACACGCGGTACACGGCCACGCCGTATAAGGTCAATGGCAAGCCGGGCCTTGAGGCTTCGGCCGGCTTTCGCGCGCGCATGAAGTACACGCATCCCTCGCCATCGATCGCCGTCCGGCCATCCGCCTCGGTGAGCGCGGCGGTGCGCTCGTCGATCGCGATGGCGCGCGCCTCGGCCAACTTGCCTTCCTCCAGCATGCGGGACAGAAACGCCAGCGTGCGGCCCATGCGGTCGCGCGCATGGAAGTGCGTGTCGGTGATGACGCCTTTAAGAGCTGGGATGCGCAGGAAACCGGTGCCCACGGTCACACGCTCGTCGAAGGGGTTGGCCAGGGCTTGCGCGGAAGTGACCGTATCCTTTTCGGCGGTGTAGACATACTCGCCCAGAACGGCCAGGCCGGCGCTGGTGCCGCCCACCGGCACGCCCTTATCGATGAGGTACTGGATGGCTTCGGAAACCGGCGTGTGATTCCAGACCCGGATGTAGTTCCACTGATCGCCGCCCGCGATGAACAGCGCCTCGGCCTTGCGGATGCGGTCGGCGACGAAGGGATCGCGGGCGCCTTCGGGAGTGGCCACCACCAGGCTTTCCACCGAATCGATGCGGGCCAGGCCCATCATGTACGAGTTATAGCCGTCGGCGCCGGAAGCGCGGAGCACCACTACGTCGCCGCCGCCAGAGCGCTGCAGAAACCAGCGGAAAACGGAATCCACGTCCTTGCCCCCGCCAACCAGCGCGAAGCCCGGCGTGGTTCGGGTTTGGACATCCGCGGCGCTGCCGGTGAGGTAGTAGTGGTAGGGCGGGCCCGCCTGGAAAGCCCCGCACGGGATGAGCCAGCAGAAGAGCGCCAAAGACCGCAGCGCCGCAACACGCGATAACGGATGTGGCATGCAAATAGAGTAACCAAGGACACAATCTGGTGCAGCAGGTAGCAGGCGGCGGCATCATGGGGCTAAATCGCCCACTCGGCATTTGCTTACTGCCGCGGCTTATGCGACAAGGGGGTTAAGAGGGTTCCACCATGGCAGCTTCCCGAGCCGTTCTTTCCGCCGACGCCCTGCGCCGGCACGCCGCCCACGCGCCGGATTGGAAGGTCGTCGACCAGCATCACATCGCCCGCACCTTTCAGTTCCCCGATTTCGTGCAGGCGCTCGATTTCGTCAACCGCGTCGGCGCGGTCGCCGAACGCCAGGGACATCACCCCGACATTCATCTCACCTGGGGCCGCGTGGATGTCGAATCCTGGACCCACGACGCCGGCGGCATCACCGAAAAGGATTTCCAGCTCGCCGCTGGGATCGACAGTCTCAAAACCTAGGGTCGACAAGGCCAACCGGTAGCGCCGGCGGTCTTAGGCCTTGCCGCCGTGAAGCTGTGAGAAAATCGCTGATCTTGCGGGCAGGCGCTTTCGCCTGCCAGCCCATGTTTTCACAGCTCCTGACCACGTCCTCCCATCGGAACCGTCGGCGTGAGCGAGTGGTTGCCGAAAGGCGCCAACCCGCCCGGTCGCGGACAGGGTACTCTGAGCGCCTGATTTGAGGCCTTTGTGCGACCCATCGCTCATGCCAATGGCCCCGATGCGAGCCGCGACCGTGAGGGAGCGGTTGCCCGCAAGAGAACACCATCAGGCGGTCAAGGTACTAGAAGTAGAAGGCCTGCATCTGCATGGTGAGCTCGTTGCTGGGCCGGATGGTTGAGCCATTCTGCGGCTGGGCGCGGAGCCACTGGAAGGTGAACTTCAGGTTTTGAGCGCGGACATAGTAGTTGGCGCCGAAGCCGATGCGGTTGATGTCCTTGGTGTTGTTCACGGCCGCCACGAACCGTTGGGTTTCCCACTTGAGAAACGGCTGGAACTTGGCCTGGTGAATGTAGTAGTCGAATTCGCCGAGGAAGTTGTTCTGGTCGGGGATGGCGGTGAACTTGTTGCGGCCGTCGAAATGGTAGTAGGTGAGGTTCAAGCCTGCTTCATCGCCGCCGTTGACGGGGGTATCGCTGGCGATGTTGGCGGATTCGGAGCGGTAGGAGCTCTGCTTGTCGCCGCCCACGTCGAAGGCCAGGATCTTGCGCTTGCCGAGGGCCGTTCCGGTGTAGGCGTATTCTTTCTCGGGAGAGAAGAAGTCATATTGGAGATAGAGGGCCGGGTGGAGGGCGTCGCGCCCGTTGGCGTCGCGTTCCCCTTCAAAGACGCCGCCGCGATACTGGAAGTGATCGTTGAAGAAGTAGCCTCTGGCCTGCAATCCCATATCGCGAAATCCGGATTCCTGCAGCGCGGAGATGCTGATGGTGGAGACGGCGCTGAAATCGAGGGTGTAGAGGGAGAACGGAGACTGCAGGTTCTGGCGCGAGCTGGGCAGCAGCATTTCACCGCCCGTGAGCGCGAAGTAGTTGTTCACCTTGTATTCGAGCCATGCGTCCTGAATGATAAAGCCCGTGGACAGGTTCTTGGGGGTAAGGCCGAGTTTGGGATCGTCGGTGTCGAAGAAGAAGCTGATGTTCGGGCCGAAGTTGCCGCCTAGCAGGAAGCGGGCGCGGCGAAGCTCGAAACTTTGGGAATAGCCCTGGTTGCCGGCCGTGGCGGCGGTGGCATCCTGCAGCCAGTCGGTCCAGAACTGGCCCCCAAAACCGAAGTTGATGGTCACATCGTCGTTCTTGATCTGAATCTGTGCCGAAGCAGGCGCGGCGACGAGCGCAAACATCAGTACGCCGACCATTCCGCTGAGCAGCGAACGCCGGAAGAGAGTAGTCGATATTTTCATCGTTCTTGTTTTTGGTCATTCGCGGTGCGATCTGTGCTCACTTCGTCACCACCGGAATCATCCATGGGAATACATAAGCCATCAGAAACACCACGACGCCCACCAGGCCAGCAAGAACCATGCTGTGCAGGAAAACATAACGCAGAATGCTTCCTTCGTTGCCCTGTTGCCCGGTAGCCACACCGGCAACCACGATGCTTTGGGCGTCGATCATTTTGCCCATGACGCCGCCGGCGCTGTTGGCCGCGGCTGCGAGCACGGGCGCCACACCTACTTGCCGGGCTGTAATCTGCTGTAACCCGCCGAACAGGACGTTGGAAGAAGTATCGCTGCCGGTCAAGGCCACGCCGAGCCAGCCGAGCAGGGGGGAAAAGAACGGGAAAAGGACGCCGGTGGAGGCAAAGGCAAGACCCATGGTGGCGTCGAGGCCTGCATAGCGGGTGGAAAAGCCCAACGCGAGCATGGCGCCGATGGTGAGCAGCGACTTTCGGATGCGCATCAGCGTTCCCGCGAAAACTCCCAGGAGTTGAAGCGGCGTGAAGCCCAACAACAATCCGCTGGCGCCGCCGGCCAGCAGCAGGCTGGTGCCGGTGGCCGAAGCCCAATTGAAGACGAAAATCGCCGGCTCGGCGGTCGCCTTGGCGACTACCGGCGGCGTGCGAGTGACTGCCTTATGAAGACCCGGGACCGCGATACTGATGGAGGAAATGCCGCTGAGGAAGTTGGGATGGCCGGCGGGTCCACCGTTCAGAAAAGTCTTGACCGGGGTGAGTCCCCAGGCGAATACGAACAGAGAAAGCAGAACCCAGGGCATCCAGGCCCTGAGCTGGCGGTCTCCGGTATGGACCGGGCGGCTGGCATGTTCCGCGGCGCGCGCCGCCCCGTCTTCATGCTCGAAAGACCAGATGGAGTCCGGCTGCCAGAAGTTGAGCAGCACGATCAGCGCCAGGATGGAAGCCAGGGAGGCGCCGATGGCCGCGAGCGACGGTCCGATGTAGTTGCTGATGGCGAACTGAACGCCGCCGAAAGTCAGGCCGACCGTGAGACAAGCCGGCCAGACTTCCATCGTTTGCCTGCGCCCGCACATGGTCCAAACCACCCAGAACGGAACGACGACGCAGAACAGTACTAGGATGCGGCCCACCATGGCGCTCAGCAGGTCCACCGGCAAACCGGTGACGGTGGCGAGCGTAATGACGGGAATCCCCAGCGCTCCGAAGGCCACCGGGGCGGTGTTGGCAATCAGGGCCAGGCCGGCCGCCTGGAGCGGCCGGAAACCCAGCCCGATGAGCATGGCGGCGGAAATGGCGACCGGGGTTCCGAAGCCCGCGGCGCCTTCAATAAAAGCTCCAAAGCAGAAGGCGATCAGGAGCACTTGCAAGCGGCGGTCGCTGCCGACGCCGGCGATGGCATCTTTGACCACCTCGAAATCGCCGGACTTGACGGTCACGTCATATAAGAAGATGGCCCCCAGGACGATCCAGCCAATGGGGAAGAGACCGTAGGCAGCTCCCATGAGGGCGGCGGAGCCGGCAAGTTGGGCCGGCATGCCGAAGACCAGGGTGGCGACCGCCAACGAGGCAGCCAACCCGGATAGGGCAGCCCAGTGAGTCGTCACGTGGCCGAACGCCAGGAGCCCGAGCAGAACCACGACCGGGATGGCTGCCACCAGAGCGGATAGCGCAAGGCTGCCAGCCACCGGGGTATAGATTTGGGTCCACGTAAGCATTTAAGACCTGAAACTCCCTATATGGAACCGCCCCACAGGTGTTACACCCGCCGCCAATTGGGTAATTGACTACGACCAACCCAATGACCGGCGCGAGAGTGTTCCATTTCGTGTCAATCTTTGTGCTCCAGGTGACGACGTAGCCCGAGAAGCCTATAGCAGTTTCGCTATTTAAGATTCCAAACTCTTAGTTGTTTAATACCACAGTATATGAAAGTGTGAAAATAAAGGTAAAACACCGACGGTTAACAAGATATTGACGGAGCGTCAGTCGTTGCGGGTGTACGTGGGGCCCCTAAGGCTATTGGAACGTGCGGCTTGGGCCAAACACTTACGCCCGGTCCTGGCTTTCGTGACTCCCAAATCCCGCAGGGATTTCAAGGGCGAAGCCCTTGGCGAAGCAGAGCCGCGACCGTGAGGGAGCGGCTCCGGAATCAGGAGACTAGATGGAGGTGAGACCTTCGCGGAGGGCGTAGCGAGTCAGTTCGATGGTGCTGTGAATTTCCAGCTTGTCCATCACGTTCTGGCGGTGGGATTCCACGGTCTTGGAGCTGATGTTGAGCATGTGGGCGATTTCCTTGACACGCTTGCCATCTGCAAGCAATAGGAGAACCTCCTGCTCGCGCGCGGTGAGCATGTGAAGGGGCGAGAGGGGAGTACGCTCCTGCGAACTGGCCTGGCGCACGAAATCTTCCACCAGCGTTCCCGTAATCGCCGCGCTCAGATAGGGCCGGTCTGCCATCACCGTGCGCACGGCCTGGTTCAGCTCTTCGAAAGCACTGTCTTTCACCAGGTATCCCTGGGCTCCGGCGCGGACCATCTCGCTGACGAAGCGCCGGTCGGAGTGCATGGAAAGCGCGATCACCTTGGTGGCGGGCAGATCCTCGCGAATCAGCCGGGTGGCGGCGACGCCATCCATGCCGGGCATCACCACGTCCATAATGACCACATCCGGCCGCAACTGGCGCGCCAGGGCTACAACTTCTTCACCGCCGGAGGCCTCGCCCACGACGGAGATATCGGGTTGCTGCGCCAGCAGGCTGCGCAGTCCTTCCCGCAAAATCCGATGATCATCGGCCAGTAGAATTCTGATGCTCATATTCGGTTTCCATATTCCTGGCGGCGGTATCCAGCGGGAGGCGGATTTTGACGGCTGTCCCCGAGTTGGGTTGCGATCGCAGCCCCATGCGGCCGCCGAGATCGGACACGCGCTCCTGGATGTTGAATAATCCGAAGCCATCCTGGGCATGCGCGGTCCCCACAGCCCAATCCGAGTCGGCGCTCAGGCGTGGCCTGGGGAAGCCTTTTCCATTATCTTTGACCAGGACATCCACCCAATCCTCCAGCCAGCGGAGACGCACGGCGACTTGCGTGGCGCAGGCGTGCTTGGCGACATTCACAAGCAACTCGCGCACCGCCGAAAAAAGGAAGACGCTGCTTTCCTCGTGGAGGACGCCGGATTCTCCCTGGCGTGTAAAGACCACCCGGTAAGCGTACTGTCTTTCCATGTTCTCGGCCAGCCATTGCAGAGCCGCTTCCAGGCCCAACTGGTAGAGCACCGGGGGGCTCAACTGGTAGGTCAGGGAGCGGGTCTGTTGCAGGGCCTCCTCCACCAGGCCCTGGACTTCGGCGACCCGCGGCTGGAGCGGCTCGTCCGGAGCCACCGTTCCAAGCGGCCCGAGTTTCATCTTGACGGTGGCCAGCAGTTGTCCCAGGTTTTCGTGAAGCTGGGCGGCGATGGCCTTGCGCTCGCGCGCCTCCACCACGGTGAGTTCGGCCGCCAGCTTGCGCAGCTTGCCGCGATACTGCTCCAGTTTCCGGCTGGTGCGGGTTTCCTCGGTGATGTCGCGAACCACGCTCACCCACCGGATCATCATGCCCTCCTCGTCGTAGAGCGGCATCACGCTGTGCTGGGTGGAAAAGATTTCCCCGTTCTTGCGTTTCATATGAAAGGCGGCAATGTGCAAGTAGCCCTTCTCGCGGATGGCGGGCTGGGCCAACTCCCGGAAGTGCAGGAAGGCCGCGTCATCGACATGCAGCAGCCGGATGGACTTTCCCACCAGCTCCTCGCGCGAGTAGCCAAACAGCTTGATGGCCGCGGGATTGCAGTCCACAATCAGGCGCGTGTCCGACGTGATGATAAACAGCGCGTCACGCAGGCTGGCGAAGGTCTTCCGGAGCAACTGCTGGGATTCCCGCAAGGCTCTTTCGGTGCCCTGGCGCTTCAGAATATCCAGCCGCAGGCGGCTGTTGAGGTCTTCCAGTTGCGCCGAGCGGCTGGTGACCAGCTCTTCCAGGTGTTGCTGGTGTTCCCAGAGCGCCTTCTCGGCCGCCCTTCTGCGGCGCACATTCAGCACCAGAATCGAATTGACGACGATCAGAAACAGGGACAGCCCCATGGCCATCAACGAGGCGGTGCGATGCCGCAGAAAGAACGACTCCGGCTGGTTGACGATCTGGCTGCCCTTGGGAAGTGCGCTGAAGCGGATGCCCCACCGCTGCAATTGGGCGTAATCGAATATGTAGCGGTTGGGCCGGTCGGGAGAGAACCTCACCACCGGGATGGTGTCGGCGGATTCGCCGCGCAGCACGCGCAAAGCGATCTTGCCGGCCGTCTCGCCCTGGTAGAAACCGCTAATCAACTTTCCGCCGACGATCCCGAAGCCCAGGTTGAAATCCCACGCGCCGTAAACCGGCGCGGCGCTGGCCCCGGCAATCGCGGCGGCGCTCTGGTCGTATTCGAAGAACCGGCCAGTGCGATCGCGCGAAAAGAAGGAATAGAAGACCAGGCTGTGAGCCGGCAGTTTCCTGAGGGTGTCCAACAGCTCCGGCATGCTGTAGTTCTCCAGAAACGTGAAGTCCACGCTGCCGGCGTAAGAAGGCATCAGCTTCACGATTTCGTCGTGAACCGTCTGCCCGGTTTCGGTCACCTCGTTGACCACGTAGACATGATCGGTTTCCGGGTGCAGGCGCAGCGCCAGTTCCAGCGTATCCTTCACGTCGGCCTCTTCACTGACGCCGGTAAACAGGCGATGTCCTTTGAGGTCGTCCTGCTGGAAATAGCTGACGCCGCAGAACACCACCGGGGTGCCGGGGAAGAGCCGGTCCCGGTACTGGCGCAGGAAATCGAAAGCGTTGTTGTCGGTGGAGACAATTACATCGAAGTGATGAGAGGCAAGCCGCTGGCGATAGACCTCGGAGAGCTGCTCCAGCGAATCGCGCCCGGCAAAACGCTTGGTGTCCATGTATTCGATGTAGATGTTGGCGGCGCCCAATACCGGGGAAAGCACCGAATCAATGCCGCGATTCTCGTCGTCGGTCCACCGGTACCCTTTGTAATAGGAGTGGAGGATGAGAGCGGTTTTGTTCTGCAGGGAAGCGTCCGCGGGCGTAGAACCTGGGGAATCGCCGGCCAGCAAATGCGCTGTGGCGCCGAAAATGGCCCAAAACAGAGCGTTGCGAAGCACCAGACACCCTCTAACGCGGCAACCGGCGGCGCGGCCTGCTGTCACACACCGAGAAGACTCTCAGGTATAACACGGATACTACCATGCGGCGCCGTCGGGTGGCGCATTTGGGATTCCCGGCTACTTTCCTTCGCGAATCTGCTGGCTCAAATACCGCTCGTAACCGATTTCCTGGATCTGGTGGATCTGGGCCTCCAGCCAATCGACGTGGCTCTCTTCGTCTTTCAGCAGCCGCTCGAAGAGCTCGCGCGACGCGTTGTCACCCTCGTCCCGGGAGATCTGGATCGACTTGTTGTACATGGCGACGGCGTTGATTTCCAGCTTGAGATCGCTCTCGATCTGCTCTTTCACGTTGGCGCCGACCGTGAGGTGCAACAGTTCGGTCAAGTTGGGCGCGCCATCCAAAAAGAGGATGCGCTCGATGAGGGCCTCGGCGTGTTTCATCTCGTCGATGGACTGCTTCTTGATAAAGCTGCCGAGTTTGTCGTACTTCCAGTTTTCGCACATCTCGGCGTGGAGGAAGTACTGGCTGATGGCCGTCAATTCTTCTTTCAAGGCGGCGTTCAGTTCGGCGATTACTTTTGGGCTTCCTTGCATAATGATTGGATTGTAAGTCGTTTGCACCGGTCCGGGCAACCGCCAGCAAATTGTCTTCTGCGACGACGCCGGCCGCGCCACCCACTACCGGTTTTCTGGAGTTTCAGGCACGGGCTACGAATCCCCGTAACCGTCGGCGGCAAGCCCCCCGTTCTTCATTTTGTGCGAAAGCCTCAGAACTTTCATCTGCCTTCGAGCGTCGGTGACGCAAACTCAAAATATTCTTACTCCCTTTCGTCCCCGTAACTTAAGAGCCGGTTTCCCTGCCGCCACACCCGGGAATTTGGAGTTCGCCTGTCACAATGAAATCGGGTTGCCATGCGCCAGAAGCGGCTGGCGGGCGGCAGACAAATTAGGCTCGGCTGGCAATCGATATCTCCCTTGTTTTCTGTGGGCTGGTCCGTAAAATTGGGTTCGTTTGGTATTTTTGGTTTTTGGCTTCGTCGCCGCCCGTTTTCCCCGGCCGGTTCCGCCATCCATCTGTCGCTGACACGCAACTCACAGCCGCGGGGCGACTCGGTTCGGTTTCGTTGAGGAAGTGATATCTGATTTGTTTTCTTTCAGTTGCTCAGTGAATTGGGTTCGTTTGGTGCTTTTGATGGAACGTGAGTTGCCTCCCCTGCCCTGGCCGCGGCCGGTCTTTGACATCCACCCGCCACTGCTCCGCCGGGCCGAAGTTTTCTGTCTTCTGGCCTCCATATCCCGCGGGATATCAAGGGCCAAGCCGTTGCCCGGTCAGTGTTGCGTGGAGACGTCCTGGGTAGTGGGGAGTTTGGAAGCGTCCCAACCGCCGCCCAACGCCTGGATGAGCTGCACGGTCGCGGTCATGCGGCGGGTCAGCAGGTCGACGGCGGACTTTTCGTCCTGGACGGCGATGGTCTGGGTGGTGATGACTTGCAGGTAGTTGACCGTGCCGCCCTTGTATTGCTCGGTGGAGACCAGCAGGGAGCGCTGGGCGCTCTTGACGGCCTGATCCAGAATGGCCGCTTCGGATTCCAGAATGCGCAGGGCCGCGAGGTTGTCTTCCACCTGCTGGAATGCGGTCAGGACGGTCTGGCGATAGTTGGCTGCGGTGGCGTCGTATGCGGCCTCGGCCGATTGGACTTGCGCGCGCCGTTTGCCGGCGTCGAAAAGGGTCTGGGCCAGTTGCGGGCCGATCGACCAGAAGCGGCTGGGCCAGGTGATCCAGTTGATGAAGCTGGTGCTTTGCAGTCCACCCGACACAGCCAGGGTGAGTGCGGGGTAGAAGGCGGCTTTGGCGATGCCGATCTGCTCATTGGCGGATGCCACCTGTCGTTCGGATTCGGCGATATCGGGTCGCCGTTCCAGCAACGCGGATGGCACGGCGACCGGGATGGGCGGCGGCGCGGCTGTCAGGGTCATGGGAGGAATGGAGAGTTCCGCGGGCGCTTTGCCGATTAAAATGGCGATGGCGTGTTCGAATTGCGCGCGCGCCACACCCAGGTCGGTCAATTCCGCCTGGGTGGTGTAGACCTGGGTCTCGGCTTGGGCAACATCGCTATCGGAGGCCACGCCACCTTCGAAACGGTTCTTGGTGAGCGTCAGGTACTCCTTATAGGAGTCGACGGTCTGTTCCAGCAATTGGGTGTCGCCATCCAGGCCGTGGAGTTGAAAATAGTCGGACGCCAATTCGGTTTGATAGAGCAGGCGGGCGTTTTCCAACTGGGCGTCGGAGGCCTGCGCCAATGCGGCGCTGGAGGCGATAGTGCGGTGGATGCTGCCCCAGACGTCGGCGGTATAAGTGGCGTCCACGGGGAGTGTGTAGGTGCCAATTGGGCCCTCGTGGATGCCGCCGAGGCGGCTGGAGGCGTCCGATCCGATGACCGAGGGCGAGCTGGTGACGGTGGGAGACAGAGCCGAGCGGGCCACGCGCACGGCGGCCTTGGCGACACGGAATTGGGCTTCGGCGGCCAGAAGGTTCTGGTTGGAGACGCTGACCTGCTCTTCGAGCGCGTTGAGCGCCGCGTCGTGGAATACTTCCCACCACTTTCCGCGGAGGGCGCCATCGGCCGGCTGAGCGTTTTTCCAGCCTTCCGGAGGGTCTTCCTTGAAGCCCGCCGGAACGGCCACGGTGGGCTTCTGGTAAGGGGGCAGTTTCAGGCAGGCCCCGCAGAGGAGCGCTGCGACGGTGACGACCGGGAGCAGGAGCTTTCGCTGGGTCATAAGCGTCAGACCTCCGCGCCAATCGGCCCCGCATGGCTGGGATCGATACCCCGAAGCCGATACCACCATTGCTGCAGGCGGTCGAAGTAGAGGTAGACCACCGGGGTGGTGTAGAGGGTCAAGCACTGGCTGACAATCAGGCCGCCGATGATGGTGATGCCCAGCGGGCGGCGCAACTCGGAACCGGTTCCCCTGCCGAGGGCCAGCGGCAGAGCGCCCAACATGGCGGCAAAGGTGGTCATCATAATGGGCCGGAAGCGCAGCAGGCAAGCTTCGTAAATGGCGTCGCGGGGGCTCTTGTGCTCCTCGCGTTCGGCGGCAATCGCGAAATCCACCATCAGGATGCCGTTCTTCTTCACCAAACCGATTAAGAGGATGATGCCGATAATGGCGATTACGCTGAGATCGGTTTTGGTGAGCATCAACGCCAGCAGAGCGCCCACGCCGGCCGAGGGCAGGGTGGAAAGAATGGTGATGGGGTGAATATAGCTTTCATAGAGGATGCCGAGGACCAGGTAGACGGTGATGAGCGCGGAAAGGATGAGGATGGGCTCATTGCGGAGCGAATCCAGATAGGCCGCCGCAGTGCCGGCGTAGGTGGTCTGGATGGTTGGCGGCAGGCCGATCGTCCGGGCCGCGCCGGAAATAGCCTCGATCGCGTCGCTCAGGGCAACGCCTGGAAGGAGATTAAAGGAAACCGTGACGGCGGGGAAAAGGCCCTGGTGGTTGACGGAGAGCGGCGCGATCGCCGGTCCGAAATGGGCAAAAGCGCTGAGGGGAACCTGCTGGCCGGCGGGCGCGTGCACCCAGAGCTGATTCAGGATCTCGGGATTCTGCCAGTATTGGGGAGCCACTTCCATGACGACATGGTACTGATTGAGGGTCTTGAACATGGTGGAGACCTGACGCTGGCCGAAGGCGTCGTAGAGGGTGTCGTCGATCAGTTGCGGGGCAATACCGAAGCGTGCCGCGGTCGCGCGATCGTACTCAACCAGGGATTGCAGGCCACGGTTCTGCTGGTCGCTGCTCACGTCGGCGATGATATGGATGCCGCGCAATTGCTCCAGCATGCGCGGGCCGTATAAAGTGAGGTCGTCGAGGTTGTCGCCGCGCATGGTGAATTGCCACTGGGCGTTGGCTTGGCGGCCACCGACGCGGATGTCCTGGGAGGCCTGGAGATACAGGGTGGCGCCCGGGACGCGGGCGAGTTTGGGACGCAGGCGGGCGATGATGAGCTCGGCGTTGGTCTGGCGTTCCTCGAGCGGCTTGAGCGAGACGAACATACGGGCCGTGTTGGTGGCCCCGCCACCACCGCCGCCGCCGCCAGTGAATCCGTTGACGGTGTCCACCGCGGGGTCGGCGGCGACGATGTTGACCATTTGCAGGAGGATCTTGTTCATGGCCTGGAAAGAGGTGTCCTGGTCGGCTTGAATGGAGCCGCTCAGGCGCCCATTGTCCTGCTGCGGAAAGAAGCCTTTGGGTGCGCGGGTGAAGAGATAGACGTTGAGACCGATGGTGGCCAGCAGGACGAGCAGGGTGACGGCGGGATGGCGCAGCACCACCGAGAGCGTCTTGCCATACAACCCGACCACCCAGTTGAAGCCGCGCTCGGTCGAATTGTAAAGCCAGCCGTGGGATTCGTGGGTTCGGAGAAGGTGGGCGCACATCATGGGAGTGGCGGTGAGGGAGACCATCATGGAGACGGCGATGGCGACGGAGAGAGTGACGGCGAATTCGCGGAAGAGCCGGCCCACGATGCCGCCCATCAAGAGCAGGGGGATAAAGACCGCGACCAGCGAAATGCTCATGGTCACGACGGTGGCGCCGATTTCCTGGGCCCCTTTCAGGGCCGCGGCGAATGGATTCATTCCCTGTTCGAGATAGCGGGTGATGTTCTCGATGACCACGATGGCGTCGTCCACCACGAAGCCGGTCGAAATAGTGAGGGCCATCAACGACAGGTTGTCGAGGCTGTAGTTGAGCAGGTACATGACGCCGAAGGTGCCCAGCAGGGAGACGGGGACCGCGACGCTGGGGATGAAGGTGGCGCGGCCGCTCCGCAGGAAAACGAAGACCACCAGGATCACCAGGCCGATGGAGATGAGCAGAGTCCGTTCGACGTCGTGGACGGAGGCGCGAATGGTAACCGTCTGGTCCATGGCGATCTGGACGTGGATGGAGGCGGGGATAGCGGCTTCGAGCTGCGGCAGGGCGGCGCGGAGGCGATCGACGGTGTCGATGATATTCGCGTTGGGCTGGCGAGAGACGATGATGAGGACCGAGGGTTTCCCGTTGGCGTAGCCGGCGTTGCGCAGGTCTTCGACGGAATCGACGGCCTGGCCGATATCGGAGACGCGAACGGCGTTGCCGTTCTTGTAGCCCACGATGAGAGGGGCATACTCGACGGCCCGGAACATCTGATCGTTGGCGCCCACTTCCCAGATGCGATAGGCGTCGGCGAAATGGCCTTTGGGGGCGTTGGCATTGGCCGTGGAGAGCGTGTTGCGAACCTGTTCGAGGCCGATTCCATACTTATTCAGGGCGGCTGGGTTGAGTTCGATTCGCACGCCGGGCAGGGCGCTGCCGCCGACGTTGACCTGTCCGACGCCCTGCACCTGGGCAATCTTCTGAGCCATGATGGTGGAGGCCGCGTCATACATCTGGCCCTTGCTCAGCACGTCCGAAGTGAGAGCCAGCATGAAGATCGGCGAATCCGCCGGATTCACCTTGCGGTAATTGGGATTGCTGGGGAGATTGGTGGGCAGATAGCCGCGGGCGGCGGCGATGGCGGCCTGCACATCGCGGGCCGCGGCGTCGATGTTGCGGTTCAGATCGAACTGCAAGGTGATGCTGCAGGAGCCCAGCGTGCTCGAGGAGGTCATCTCGGTGACGGCCGCAATGCGCCCGAACTGGCGTTCGAGCGGGGTGGCGACGGAAGAGGCCATGGTCTCCGGACTGGCGCCGGGCAGCGAGGCATTTACCGAGATGGTGGGAAAGTCCACTTGCGGCAGAGGCGATACCGGGAGGATGCGGAAGGCCACGGCGCCCGCCAGACCGATGGCCACGACCAACAACGTGGTGGCGACCGGTCTGTGGATGAAGGGAGACGACAGGCTCATGGATCACTCCGCCGGAAGAGGCTCCATGGCACGGCCGGCGCCGGGGGAAATTCGCCGCGCCAGCCGGTCGAAGAAGAGGTAGATGACGGGGGTGGTGTAGAGCGTGAGCAACTGGCTGATGCACAGACCGCCGATGATGGTGATGCCCAGAGGCTTGCGCAACTCCGAACCCGTGCCGCTGCCGAAAGCCAGGGGAACCGCCCCCAGCAAGGCCGCCATGGTGGTCATCATGATAGGGCGGAAGCGCAGCAGACAGGCCTGATAAATGGCCTCATCCGGCGGGCGGCCTTCCTTGCGTTCGGCGTCGAGCGCGAAATCGATCATCATGATCGCGTTCTTCCCCACAATGCCGATCAGCAGCACCATGCCGATGAGAGCGATCACGCTGAAATCGTAGTGGCAGATGTTGAGAGCCAGCAGCGCGCCGACGCCGGCCGAGGGCAGGGTGGAGAGAATGGTGACCGGATGGATGTAGCTCTCATAGAGCACACCCAGCACGATGTAGACCGTGACGAGGGCCGCCAGAATCAGTATGGGCTCATTGGCCAGGGAGGCCTGGAAAGCCTGCGCCGAGCCTTGAAACGCGGCTTGCACGCTGAGCGGCATGCCGATATCGTTTTTGGCCTGGTTGACCGCCTTCACCGCATCCCCCAGCGACGCGTTGGGGGCGAGATTGAAGGAGAAGGTAATCACGGGAAACTGGCCCTGGTGGTTGACGGTGATGGGGACGGCGATGTTCTCGGTGTGGCTGAAGGCGCCCAGCGGGACTTGGCTGGCGGGCGCGAAGACCGCGGAAGAAGCGATGGTAGTGCCGCCGAATGAGGCGCTGGACGCAGTGGACGTGGTGGTGGGCGGGGCGGAAGTGGCGGCGCTTTGCCCTGCTCTGGCGGTGGCAATGGACGACGAGCCGCCCGAGACCATACCGGACGCGGCGCCCGCCGACCCGGCGCCGGTGCGGATGTAGAGATTGCGCAGGTCGATGGGGTTTTGCTGGAACGAGGGTTTGACTTCCAGCACGACGTGGTATTGGTTGAGCTGGGTGAACATGGTGGAGACCTCGCGCTGGCCGTAGGCGTCGTAAAGCGTCTGGTCGATGGCGGAAGTGGTGATTCCGAGGCGCGCGGCGGTGTCGCGGTCGAATACCAGGCTGGTGCGAAGACCCTGCACCTGCTGATCGGTGGCGACATCCCGCAGTTCGGACGATTGCTGCAGGCGCGCGAGGAATTTGGGAGCGTAGCTGTTCAACTCCTCGGCGTTGGGATCCTCCAGGGTGTATTGAAACTCCGTGCGGCTGACGCGATCTTCCACGGTGAGGTCCTGGACGGGCTGCATGAAGAGGGTGACGCCGGCCACCTCGTTGAGTTTCGGCTGCAAGCGGCGAATGACGTCGCTGGCGTTGATTTTGCGGTCGTCGAGGGGTTTCAGATTGATCAGGATGCGTCCGCTGTTGAGCGTGGTGTTGGTGCCGTCGATGCCGATGAAGGAGGAAAGACTGTCCACCGCGGGATCGGTGAGGATGATCTTGGTCAGTTGCTGCTGCAACGTGGACATTTCCTGAAAGGAAGCCGTCTGGGAGGCTTCCGAGACGCCCTGAATGACGCCGGTATCCTGGATGGGGAAGAAGCCCTTGGGAATCTTCTCGAACATGTAGATGGTGAGGGCCAGAGTGCCCACGGCCACCAGCAGCGTGGAGGTCCGCCAGCGGAGCACGAACTCGAGGCCCCTGCCGTAGAAGGCGATGACGGCCTCAAAGGCGCGCTCGGAGGCGCGGTACAAACGGCCCTGGCTGGCTTCGGGGGTGTGCTTGAGCAACTTCGAGCACATCATGGGAGTGAGGGTCAGCGAGACGATGGCCGAGACCAGGATGGTGACGCTCAAGGTCACGGCAAATTCCCGGAACAGGCGGCCGACGATATCGCCCATGAAGAGCAGCGGAATCAGCACGGCGATCAGCGAAATGGTCAGCGAAACGATGGTGAAGCCAATCTGCTCGGCGCCGCGCAGGGCGGCCCGCAAAGCCGGCTCGCCGGCTTCAATGTAGCGGACGATGTTCTCGATCATCACGATGGCGTCGTCCACCACGAAGCCGGTGGAGATGGTGAGCGCCATCAGGGTGAGATTGTTGAGGCTGTATCCGAGCAGATACATGACGCCAAACGTGCCTACCAGGGAGAGCGGCACGGCGGCGGCGGGGATGATGGTGGCGGACAGGTTGCGCAGAAACAGGAACATGACCATCACCACCAGGGCTACCGTGAGCAGCAACTCGAACTGCACGTCGGTGACCGACGCGCGGATGGTGGTGGTGCGGTCGGTGAGAATGCTCACCGTGACGGACGCGGGCAGGGTGTTAGTCAGTTGAGGCAGCAGCAACTTGATGCGATCGACCACCGCAATGATGTTGGCGCCGGGCTGCCGCTGGATGTTCATGACGACGGCTGGGGTCTCGTTCATCCAGGCGGCCTGGCGGATGTTCTCGGCATCATCCACCACGCCGGCGACGTCGGTCAGCTTGACGGGCGCGCCGTTGCGGTAGGCGATGATCAAGGGACGGTAGTCGGCCGAGGAGAGCAACTGGTCGTTGGCGCCGATCTGGTAGGACTGGTGGGCGCCATCGAAGTTTCCCTTGGCCTGGTTGACGTTAGCGGCCACCAGGGCGGCGCGAAGATCCTCCAGGTTCAGACCGTAGGAGGCCATGGCGGTGGGATTCGCCTGGATGCGGACAGCCGGCTTTTGGCCGCCGCTGATGCTGACCAGTCCGACGCCCGGCAGTTGCGAGATCTTGGGCGCCAGGCGCGTGTCGGCCAGGTCCTCCACCTTGGAGAGGGGCATGTCGTCGGAGGTAAGGGCGAGCGTCAGGATGGGAGTGTCGGCGGGGTTGGTCTTGGCGTAGATGGGTGGAATGGGAAGGTCGGCCGGCAGAAACGTGCCGGCCGCGTTGATGGACTGCTGCACTTCCTGCTCGGCGACGTCGATGTTGAGGCTGAGGTTGAATTGCAGAGTGATGACGGAGCTGCCGTCGGAGCTGGTGGAGGTCATCTGCTGGAGGCCGGGCACCTGGCCGAACTGGCGCTCCAGCGGCGCCGTGACGGAAGAAGCCATCACGTCGGGGCTGGCGCCGGGATAGAAAGTGATTACCTGGATGATGGGGTAATCGACTTCCGGCAGGGCGGAAACCGGCAGTTGCAAGTAGCCCACCGCGCCAGCCAGCAGAATACCCACCATCAGCAAGGAAGTCGCGACCGGCCGTAAGATAAACGTCCGGGACGGACTCACTTCTTCTTCCCTCCGGACTTCGCGGCAGGTTGCCCAGACGCGGCGGCGGGTTGCTCGTCGGCGATCTGGGCGCGGACCGGCGCGCCTTCGATCAGCCGGTCCACACCGGTCATGACGACCACTTCTCCGGGAGCGACGCCCGAAGTGATTTCGGTTACGTCGCCCTGCGTGACACCCTCGGTAATGGCACGGTCGGTCACGGTGGAATCGTCTTTCACTACCCAGACATATTCGGTCGTGCTGGTTCGCTGGATCGCCGCGGTGGGGATGAGGGTGATACCGGACTTCTCTTCCACCAGCAGGTGCACGTTGACGAACTGGTTGGGGAAGAGCGCATCGTCGTTGTTGTCGAAGGTGGCGCGCAGGCGCAGCGTGCCGGTGGACGGGTCGATCTGGTTGTCGACGCTGGTGAGCGTACCGGTGGCAAGCTTCTGGTGATCGGCGCGGTCATAGGCGTCGGCCTCGAGATGCTGGCCGGCGTTGAGTTTGCGAAGAACCACGGGCAGTTGATCCTCGGCCAGCGTAAACAGCGCGCTGATGGGTTGAATCTGGGTGATGACCAGCAAACCATTGGTGTCGCTGGCATGGACGATGTTGCCGGGATCCACCAGGCGCAACCCGATGCGGCCGGTGAGAGGCGAGGTGATCTTGCAATAAGTGAGATTCAGTTTGACGCTGTCGATGACGCCCTGGTCGGCCTTCACGGTTCCCTCAGCCTGCCCAAGGGTGGCCTTCTGGGTAGCGTAGATTTGTTCCTGAATAGCGTTCTGCTTGAGCAGTTTTTCGTAGCGTGTCAGATCGACGCGGGCATTGTCGAGAGTGGCCTGGTCCTTGAGCAACTGGCCCTCGGCCTGCTCCAACATGACTTCAAACGGGCGGGGATCGAGTTCCAGCAGCAGATCGCCTTCATGGACCAGGTCGCCTTCCTTGAAATGGACGCTCATCAACTGACCGTCCACGCGGCTTTTCACCGTAACGGTGGAGATGGGGGTGACGGCTCCCAGGCCGGGATAGTAGACGCCGATATTGCCCTTGCGGGCGCGCGCAGCCACCACGGGGGTAGCGACCGCACTCTTCTTTGGGCTCTTGGCCGGGCTGGCGACCGTGCCGGCGGAGGCATTGCTTCCCCGCTGCCAGAAAACGAAGGCGGCCACCGCCACGACGAGCAGAATGGCCAGCATAATTCTTCTCCCCCAATGGGCGCGGGGCTTGGTTGTTTTTGCCGCTTCGGCGCTTGGCGTCGAAGCGCCGGGGCGATTTACTGTTTCAGACGGCATAGATGCTACTACAGATGCTACTAGACCCAATGGTTTTAGCGCCACATCCCGTTGTGACCGAGGAGTGTAGGTGATAGCCAGACTCAGACAGTGCAGTATGCGGCTAACAGGCGCGTTCTACAGCCATTTTACCCCCGCGGGCGGCAAGGCAGCGCAGAATTGGGCCGGGCGGTGGAGGCTCTTTGGAGCTATAGTGCTGGACCGGACAGGACCGGAAAACCACCACCCAAAGCGCGTGGCAAGGGCCCGATGCTGGGTTCCGCGGTCAAGCGGAGGGGATGGGGCTGAGTCAACCGCGCGTGAGTTTGCGTCGGATGAGCAGCGCCAGGCCGGAACCGAACAGGAGCAGCGAGCCGGGCTCGGGGGTGTCCGAAAGGTTGAAGTTGTCCATGAAGCCGTCGTCGTTTTCGTTCGCCGGCCCACCAAACCCGTCAAAGAGGCTATCGGAGTACGAAGACACGTCCGCACCGTTGCAGGGTCCGGAATTATTGCCGCAGAAAGGTGCCCCAGCCTGCACCAGAGATCCGTTCAGATAAAAGCTGTACGTCTGCGCAGTCATATCGAACAGGAAATTGAAATTGTTCCACGTGTTTAGGGCGATGGTGCCGACCTGCGGAAAGCTGCCGGTGATGAGGTCGATATCGTCGGTGGCGGGAAGGACGGCATCGGGATATAGGTCAACGCCGCCAATAAACCCAGTTAAGGCCGGGCCGGTTGCTGCAAACTGCCATCCGCCCTCAGTCGAACTGCTGGAGATATACAGCTCAGCGGAAAGATCGATCATCGGGCCGCTTGGCGAGTCGGCGTGGAATGGGCCGGACTGCGAGGCGCTGCCGGGGCCATTTACAAAGACCGCCTGGGAACCGGCATATACAAACGAATTTTCTACTGTAATGATGGTGGAACCAAACGCTGACCAGCCATCCTGCCCCACCAGATCACCGATGGTGAAGGGCGGATTTTCAAATCCGGTAGCATAGACCACTCCGGCATGTGCTGCCGGGACGGAAATCAAGGCAAACAAAGCCAGCCCAAGAGCCAAACGGGCCATTTTCTTGACCCGGGCGGTAAGCGACATCATCCAGTTTTCCTCCGTGGGGGGAAGTATACCAAGGCTCTTCGGATGGCGCCAGTTACAAAATCCCGAATTAGTACTATAGTGGCCCCAAAGAGCCATTTCAGGCAGCCGCAAAATTCCTACTTTACCGGCGTCAGTCCCAGGCCGGGAGTTTTGGGGAGAATGAGCTTGCCCTTTTCCACCCGCACGCCATGGAAAGGGTCGTTCGAGATCAGCAGGTTGCCGTCGAGATCCGCGTAATCCACCAGGGGCGAAAGATGGGCGGCCGCGGTGACCGACACGGAACTCGACACCATGCAGCCAAGCATGGTCTTCATGCCGAGGGCCTTGGCGATCTGGATCATACGGAAGGCTTCCAGCATGCCGCCGCTCTTGTCGAGCTTGACGTTTACGCCGTCGAAGGCGTCGCGCAGCTTGGGAATGTCGCTCGCGCGCTGGCAGGCTTCGTCGGCGATCACGGGGATGTGGACGCGGCTGCGCACCCAGCGGGTTTCCTCGATCATCTCGGCGGGCATGGGCTGCTCGATGAACTCGACGCCCATCTTTTCGAGCCAGTTGATCTTGCGGACGGCCTCTTCCTTATCGGTCCAGCCCTCATTGGCATCCACGCGCAGCGGTTTCTGGGTGACGCTGCGCACGGCGTCAATGGTGGGCTCGTCGGTCGAGAGGCCGACCTTGACTTTGAGGATGGGGAAGTCTTCGGCCTCACGGGTTTTCTGTTTGGTGATCTCCGGAGTATCGATTCCGATGGAGAATGTGGTGAGCGGGGTATCGGCGGGGTCCAATCCGAAATAGCAATAGAGCGGAATTTTGAGTTTCTGCCCGACCCAGTCCATCAGGGCGATATCGATGGCGGCCTTGCCGGCCCATTCGCCCGGCACTCGCTGGAAGACCTCCGCCATGATCTTGCGAAACTGCATGGGGTCCGCGGAGAGCAGAAAATCGCGGACGCTTTCGGCGGCCTTGCGCGCGCCCAGAGCGTCCTCGTGGTAGCGGACGATAGGCGCGCCTTCGCCGTGCCCGGTGATGCCATCGCGGGAATAGGCGGTGTGCAGCGTGTCCCGATACTGGCTGGACGACATGGTGGTGGTCCAGGTGTGTTGCAGGTTCAGCCGCATAATGCTGGTTGTGAAGGCGGGCGCCGCCGCCCCGCCAGCCGCATTCATTCCACTCATCGCGCTCATGGCCGCCCCCGCTGTCAGGAAGTCCCGTCGCTTCATGATTTCTTTCTCCCAATATCCGATACGGATCAGAACCTAAGGATAACGCAGCGCGGCGGAGGCGCTACACGCCGTCGGATTTGGCCGTTCGCTCCCGCCAGAAGCTCTGCAGAAAGTACACCGCGAAACCGGCGCCCATGATCAGCCAGAAGTGGAGCACCCGCAGCGTCACCGCGAATACCGCGATGCCGGCGGCGCAGCCCCACATGAAAGTCTCTCCGCTGAACCCGTCCCACCAGTTCGCCCGCGTGCCGCCCGCCGGGACGCGGGGGCGAAATGCGGGCAGAAGCCGCGGGACCGCGCCGCAATAGCGGAGGAAGCCGGCGCCCGGCGATTCGGCCAGGCCGGCTTCCTCGCGCAGGATCAGGCGGTACATCACCAGGGTCATGCTAATCAGGATGAAGAAGAAGCCGGCCCGGCTGGCCATGGTCCCCATGCCGGCGGCCAGCAGGATATTGCCGAGGTAGAGCGGGTTGCGCACGTAGCGGTACGGGCCGTCGGCCACCAGGTTTTCGGAATGCAGGGCGCTGTCATGCACCACGGAGTTCTTCAGGTAAGCTTCGGCCCAGGAACGCAGGAGGGCCGCCGCGGTAACGGCGAGCGAGGCGGCGGCAAAGATGGCGCGGATGACGTAGTCGGCTCGCGGGGAACTCATGCCGGCCGGTCCCAGGATGAGACGCGTGAGCGCCTCGGCGGCGTTGACGTGATCGAGCGCGTATAGAGGGAAGCCGACGGCGAAGACTCCGCCAATGATCCAGAAGCGATTCTCAAATTCGGCTCGGGTGGCTTGGAACCTCATGGGATTCACACGGCTACATGGCTTTCTCGAAACCTAAACGCCAGCCTAGTTTTTCGGCGTCGAACCAGGATATCTCCGCACCGAACCAACTGGTGCGGGACAGCGCTTGATAGCGTTCGGGGCGCACCGCGGCCAGCACGAAGGCGCAGGGAGATTCACCAAACCGATCCAGCCGCAGGTACAGCCACGAGTCGGAATCGAGCGGCTGTGCCAGCACCACGGGCGCGCCCGCGAAAGAGGCCAGATGGGCGCCGAAGGCGGGGTCCGTCTGGCGGACGGGCTCGGGCAAGGCGTAGGCCCGGCGATAGCGCGCGATGGCGGCGTCCAAATCGCGCACGGCGATCACCACGCGGGAGATGCCGCGGAAATCCCCGCCGGCCGGCTTGCCCTGGGGAAAGGCGCGCAGGTCGCGCGATGTGAGGTCATGGATCAGAAACGGAAAGAACGCCCCGCGAACACCGCCGCCGATATCGGAAGTCTCCCAATCGAGGCGCACGCCGTCGGGCCGTTCACGGCCGCTGGCCACGGGCTCGGAAACCTGGATGCCGGCGGCCTTCAAGCGCCGGACCTCGGCCGGCAGGTCTTTTTCGCGGAGGGCCCAGGCGCAAGGGCCGGCATCGCCTTTCAGGAACCGGGCCCACACGTGCTGGCCGGCCAGGCGCGGGTCGGCATTCCGCCGGAGGGCCATCAACTCCAGGTAGGCGCCGTCGGGCAGGGGCGCCAGGGCCATCTCGGTGGTGTTGTTGATATGCGCGCCGCCGTACACGCTGGCTATGCCGATGGCGGCCAGGCCGGCTTGCAGTTTGCGAATATCGCTTCCGGCGACGGTCACATGGTCGATTTGAAAATCGGAGGCCGGGAGAATCATCGCCGGGAGCAGCATCGCGAAAACAGCCCGCATGGAGCGATTGTAAAGCTTCGGGAGCCGGTCAGGGAGCCGCCGGCGCCGCGCGCCGCTTCCACAGCCACCAGGCGACGCGGTAAAGCAGCAGCAGGCCGATCAGCGACCCATAAAGCGCCGGCAGCCGGATGTCGGACTTCACCAGCCAGTAGTAGTGCACCACCGCGCAAACCGCGCTGAGATAGACGAGGCGGTGCAGCGCCTGCCAGCGGCGGCCGCCCATGCGCCGCACCCAGCCGGCGGTGGAGGTGATCGCCAGAGGCAGCATCCCGAGAAATGCCACCAGGCCCGCAATGATGAAGCGCCGCTTCACAAAATCGCGGAGGATCTCGTGCATATCGAAAAACTTGTCCAGCCCGAACCAGGTGGAAAAGTGCAGGCACCCGTAAAAGAAGGCAAAGAGGCCGATCATGCGGCGGAACCGGATGAGATCGGGCAGGCGCAGGATGCGGCGCAAGGGCGTCACAGCCAAAGTGGCGACGAGCATGCGGATAGTCCAATCGCCCGTGAAGTGGGTGATGTACTCGATGGGGTTGGGCGTGAGGTCGCTGTTCCAGGCCCGCCACGCCAACCAGCACGCGGGGCAAAGACACAGCAGGAAGACCACCACTTTGACCCAGCGGCGTCTTAGCATGCTCTAGAAGTTCTTCTTCAAATCCATGCCGGAGTAGAGCGAGGCCACCTGGTCGGCATAACCATTGAACATCAGGGTGGGGCGCCGGCGCAGTTCGCCGAGACGGCGCTCGCTCGCCTGGCTCCAGCGCGGGTGATCGACGTTGGGATTCACGTTGGAGTAAAAGCCGTATTCGATCGGCTGCATGGTGTTCCAGGTGTTGGGCGGCATCTTTTCCACCAGCCGGATCTTCACGATGGACTTGATGCTCTTGAAGCCGTATTTCCAGGGCAGAACCATGCGGACGGGCGCGCCATCCTGCGGCGGCAAGGCATCGCCGTACATTCCCACGCACAGGAGCGCCAGCGGGTGCATGGCCTCGTCCAGCCGCAGCCCTTCGACGTATGGAAAGTCGATGCCGGCGTGCTGCGCTTCGGGCATTTCGCCGGGATTGTAATAGCTTTGAAACGCCACGAAGCGGGCCTTGGAAGTGGGCTGCACCAGGTTGAGCAGCGCGCTCAGCGAATAGCCGGCCCAGGGTACCACGATCGACCAGGCCTCCACGCAGCGATGGCGATAGATGCGCTCTTCCAGCGGCGCGAGCTTGAGGATCTCATCGATGGAGAACTTGCGCGGCTTGGCCGCTTCGCCTTCCACCGATACGGTCCAGGGGTAGGTCCTGAAGTTCCTGGCAAGGCGGGACGGCTCGTCCTTAGCGGTGCCAAACTCGTAAAAGTTGTTGTAGTGGGTGACGTCGGCTAAGGAGTTTTCCTTTTCGGTGGTGCTGAACGGGCTCTTGGCAAGGGTGGGAAATTTGCCGGCGGCGCGCGCCCGCGCCGAAGGCGAAAGGAGTTCGCGGCCCGCCAGAAACGCGGCGGGCATGGCGGCCAGGAACTTGCGGCGGCCCAGGTAGACGGCTTTGGGAGTGACCTCCGAATAACGGATATCCCCAGGTGTTTTGATCAGCATCGCTATTTCCACTATATCTCCAGATGCGCGCGGGCCAGTGCGGGACGCAGCTTTTCACAATTCCAGAGGGCCGGCTAAATCCGCCCCGAACCCCTGTCCCACAGTAGGGTTCCCGATAGGGGTCAGGCCATACTGCACTATTGCTCGGGCGGATTCGAACTGTTATAGTTGAGGCCGAACAAGCAGGATAAGGGCTGATTAGCGATTGTCGACCGGCGCCGATGGCGGTGACTGATCTCTTGTACCACCCCGGCGCCGGCAAGTTCCTGTCTTTGGCAAGCCGGGTTTTTTTGGCTCCCGCCCGCAGGTCAGGCTCAGGAGGTGTTATGGAGCGCTACAACGATCACCCCGTTCCCCTGGATGGCGACGCCGGCGCCCTCCGCCTGGGCCCAACGCCGAGGGCGCTCCTGACCGTGTTTGCGTGGAGGGTAACGGTCTTCCTGAGCGGCGCCGTGTAGCCGCCACCCAACGTGACGGCGATCGGGATATGCCGTTGCCGGGCACTCTGGATCACCAGCCAGTCGCGCCAATACAGGCCGTTTTCGGTCAAGCCGAGGCAGCCGCCCAGCGGATCTTCCCAGTATGGATCGGCGCCCGCGACGTAGATGATGAGTTCCGGCTGGAAGACGGCCAGAAGAGGAACATAAGCCCGTTCCAACCGGGCGAGGTACTCTTCGTCACCCACGTCGTCTTCGAGGGTGATGTCAAGATCGGAATCCGGCTTGGCGGCGGGGTAGATCCCGGCGCTGTGCATGGAGAACGTGAAGACGGTCGGATCGCCCTGGAAGATGGTCGCCGTGCCGTTGCCCTGATGGGCATCCAGGTCCACGACCATCGCTCTCCGGATCGCTCCCTCCCGCTGCAGCGCGCGAATGGCCACTCCGACATCATGCAGCGCGCAGAAACCTTCTCCGTGATGCGGAAAGGCATGATGGAAGCCGCCGCCGACATGAAAGCCGACGCCCTGGCGCAAGGCGAGCCGCGAAGCCAGCAGCGTTCCGCCGGTCCACAGCCAGAACGCATTCTGCAATCGCGGACACCAGGGAAGATCCAGGACGGCGCGCTCGGCCGGGCCAAGCAGGTTAAGCCGGAGGCGTTGCACATAACCAGGACTGTGGACCAGGAGCAGGTCGCGGTCGGGGATCGGATCCGGCGCTACGAAATCGTCGTCGCCAGCTAATCCCTCGGCGAGGAGCCGGCTCTGGAGCAAACCGTATTTCTTGAACGGGACGACGTTGCGGTGAGTTCCAAGATCCTCCACCTCGGCGTAGGCGAAGCGCAAAGGGGCGACGCAACTCCGCATTCCTCGCTGAGCTGCATCGAATTGCATGTTGCTACCTTACGACTGGCCGACTCTTCAGCCTTTCCTGGTTGGTGGTGCGCAACACTCGTTGGCGGATCGACGCCAACCAATCGACCGGAACCCCATGTGGGGACTGCCGGCTCCCGTTCAGTATATACCCAGGCGCCGTCCTTTGATCCCGCGAGGTGAGTGTTTTAAACCAATTTCAGGTCTGAATTAACCTTCTCCACAGAGAGGTTCGGGTGTATGCTTTCTCCTGGCTCGCCGGAAACAGCCGTGCAAGAAGATGTCGGGGCCGGGTTGCGGCGAGCCACGTCCCAACATCGTACCTGCGCCGCCAAAGACGGTCTGACGCCGCGCGGGCGGCGATGCGCCACATCGACAGGATTTCCGGCACCGGAAGACGCGAGCTATGGTTCCCGCCCGACTGCCGTGTCGACCGGCATGCGGACCGTAAACGTAGTCCCTTTGCCAAGCTCGCTCTGGACGAAAATGGTCCCGCGATGGGTGGTTACGATTCC
>Ga0181536_10001623_pt1 | contig 26225 bp, 26 predicted proteins | sample PEATcosm2014_Bin_41_FD_121105 | JGI IMG/M metagenome (GOLD analysis project Ga0181536, IMG submission 121105) | Peatland microbial communities from MTU Mesocosm Facility, Houghton, MI, USA - PEATcosm2014_Bin17_60_metaG | ecosystem: Environmental > Terrestrial > Soil > Wetlands > Peat | place...
ACAGCGTTTCCGGCAGAACAAGAGACTGTCGCCAGGGTCGAAGGCTGAGGATTGGATTCGCTTGTGGCGACAGACATGCGCGACGCTGCGTAGGATCGTGCTCACGCCCGCTTCGGATTCTGGTGGAAAAGTGTCCAAATCCTGCGACCGTGCAGTGCATGAGTGCACTGGTACCGACACCCATCCTCGCGTTTAGCCCAGGTCGTTGCGTTACCACGGTGATCGCTTGCTTCCGAGATGATCGTGTACTGGCAAGCCGAGTCGCCTTCCAATCGAACGCCCGCGCCTCTGCCGATTGTACTCAACCATTGTCTAGCCAACTGGTTCCCAGGGCAAGGAGCTTCGACCAGCACCACCAAACACCCCCGAATGATATCAGGCCGAGTACCGGCTTCTTGAGGGCGTGCATCGCTCGCGCCATTCATCGCACTCCGGCCCCTCATTGGAGAGAGAGGGAGCAGATCGGAGAAGCCGATACTCCGCCGCCCCTAGGCCCTCTGCATGCGGCGGCATGGGCGTGATCCGTTTCTCCAAATTGGGTGAGGCAGAACGCGACCAATCTTTCGATCTCTTACACTAGGTTGTCAGTTTTAGCACATCCAGGATTCAACTGTAAACGCCGCTGCTTCAGCAGGATCAGGGGAAGGGTTAACACCGGACTCGGGTGACGGTGCTATCTTTTTCCGAGTTTGATTTCCCGCGTTATCCCCGGCATGATGGAACACAACTCATGCTCATTTCTCACGCCGAGCACAACAAGGAGATCGTCACCCCCCGTGCTCCGATCTCCTTTATCGACATGGAGCGGCCGGACTACGGGAACGATGAATGCGCCTTGGATGGAGCGCATCGGCTCTATGTCGATGGATCAATGCCGGCCTGACTCTGGAGGATGAGACGCATATAGTATGGCGCACTCGAAGAAACACGCAACTTTGCACGCGAACCACGAACGATGGCTTATCTCTTACGCGGACTTCATTACCCTGCTGTTTGCATTTTTCGTGGTCATGTTCGCATCAGCGCAGACCGACAAGAGCAAGAGCAAACAGGTGTCCGATTCGGTTCGCGAAGCATTAGAGAACGGCGGCATGACCGCGACTATCAAGCAATTCCTGGGCGGCGCCGTGAGTCAAAAGGGCAAAGCCCACGAGAAGGTTGGGGCAGTCAAGAGCTCTGTGCCAGGCGAAGTAGAATTGCTACCTTCCCAACGGTTGCTGAGCCAGGAGTTGCAGGAAGAGATTAAGAGCGGCAAAATCCAGGTCCGCCTGGAACCGCGAGGGTTGGTCGTCAGCCTCCTGCAGGCGGCGTTTTTTTCCTCCGGCGGAGACACGCTGGATCCTGCCCGTTTTTCCAGCATTGCGAAAGTCGCAGCCGTGCTGCACGACCTGCCGAATCCGGTGCGGCTGGAAGGCCACACCGACTCCGTTCCCATCCACACACCCCGCTTCCGCAACAATTGGGAGCTCTCGGCGGCGCGCAGCATCACCATGCTCGACGTGCTTTCTTCCAAGTTCGAGATCCCCGCCGAGCGATTCGCCGTCGCCGGCTACGCCGACACGGCGCCGGTGGCTTCCAACGATACGGAACAGGGCCGCGCCCGCAATCGCCGCGTGGATATCGTTGTTCTCAACCGTTTGATGACTCCTGACTCGGACCCGAAGACCGGGACGGCAAAGGGAGATTAGAGACCCTACAGACTGGAACAACTCACACAATGCTGGCACTTCTCGGAATCATTCTGGTTTTTGGCGCGGTGTTCGGGGGCTACCTCCTGGAAAAAGGCAACCCCTGGGTGCTGCTGCAACCGGCCGAGCTCCTCATCATTGGGGGGGCGGCTCTGGGGATCATTCTCGTCTCCAACCCAACGGCCGTGATCCGCAAAATGCTGAATGGCCTGGGCGAAACGTTTCATTCGCCCAAGCACACCCGTGAATCGTATCTCCTGCACCTGCGCATGCTCTTCGAAGTCTTCTCGTTCGCCCGGCGGGCCGGCGCGATGAAGCTCGAATCTGACGTGGAGGAGCCGGAATCGAGCCCCATCTTTTCCAACTATCCGGACTTGCTTGCTGATCGCGTTACGCTCGACTTCTTTCTGGATTCTCTGCGCATGCTGGTGCTGGGAGCCAGCGCACCACACCACCTGGACCACTTGATGGATCTCGATATGGACATTCAGCGCCGCGGCCACCATGAACCGGTGCGCGCCCTCAACTCGGTCGCGGACTCGCTCCCCGGACTTGGGATTGTGGCCGCCGTGCTGGGTGTGGTGATCACGATGCAGTCTATCGGCGGCTCGCCCGAACTCATCGGCGAGAAAGTGGCGGCGGCTCTGGTCGGCACGTTTCTTGGCATCCTGCTGTGTTACGGGGTGGTCGGCCCCATCGCGTCGCGTCTGGAAGGCCGGTGCGAGGCGCACACGCATCACCTGCAAGTGTTGCGCACAGGCATTGTGGCGTTCGCCGGCGGCATGTCGCCGATCCTCGCGGTGGAAGCCGCGCGCCGGTCCATCCCTGTTGAATGGCGCCCCAGCTTCTCCGAAATGCACATTACCGTCCGGCGTGAAGCCAAGATCCCATCGGCATCTTCCGCCGCCTAGGAGCTTTGTGGCTGAGAACCCCCTATCATCGGCAGCAGTTCCTCCATGGGCCCCACTCACACGCGAGACCGCCCAGGCACACCGTGGCGGGGCTTGGAAGGTGGCCTACGCCGATTTCGTTACCGCCCTGATGGCGCTGTTCATCGTGCTCTGGATGATGAATTCCAGCGTGAAGGTCAAGGAGGCGGTGCAAGGTTACTTCCGCGATCCTCTGGGCTACAAGCAGCGGGTCGGAACCGGCGTCGACAATCGCGGCGAAGGTTTGACCGTGGATCACCGCACGGTGCTCGACATTCAGAAGCGGATCGAAGCGGCCCTGCGGCAAATACCGGAGTTCCATCAAATTCAAAAAAACATCCTGTTCACGGTAACGGGCGAGGGGCTGCGCATCGACCTGTTGGAGACCGAAGGGGGCATGTTCTTCAATTCCGGCAATCCCACGCCGACGGCCGCCGGCGAGCATCTGCTCAACGTTTTGGCCGGGGAGCTGGTCAAGATGCCCAATCAGGTTGTCATTGAAGGCCACACCGACGCGCGACCATTTCGCGCGGCTACTCCCACTAGCGGCTACAGCAATTGGGAACTGGCGGCCGACCGTGCCAATGCCGCCCGGCGCCTGCTGTACGCCAGCGGCCTGCGCCTCGATCAAGTCGTCGAGATGCGCGGCTTCGCAGACCAGCGCCTGCTCAACGCCGCCGACCCCAACGATCCTCGCAATCGACGCATCTCTGTGGTCGTGAAGTATGACGAAGACCACGCGGACGAAGCAGCTGCCACCTCATCGGCGAGGCCGAAGCCCCGCCCAGAGCCTTCTCGATGACCGCCACCGCGCCGAGTCGCCACTGGCCGCATACCGGCCGGCAGGCTAAGACGCTGTCCCGGTGGCGTCGTTAACACGGAGGAGGCTCCTACATCACCCACCGACAGTGCGTCGGAGCAGCCTAATGCGACGCCGGCCGCCGACTGCACGGAGCAAATCGAGGTCGCCGGTCCGGACGGCTCGTTCCACGTGCTGCTCAGTGTTGCCGGCGGGAATCTGGTCCTGCAGGACGAGCGTACGGTTATGGCTCTGCTCGACCCGGGGAAAAGCTTCGGACCCTCCGCTTTCGGCGCACTCGCGGAACCGACCTATTCCTGATCCACTCCATTTCCGCGGACCCGCAATTCTTGCACGCAGTTTACGTCCCGGAAGGTTTTGCGGATTCGACTTTGAGCGTGCCGCGTCCCGACGGAACGCTGCTCTACATCAAGCTGCGCGACGACCCATCCGTGATTAGCACCGCCACTCTCCCCGTGCTGCCGGAGTGATTTACGGATGTGTCTGAAGCCACCCGGACATCTCCGCGCTGCCCGCTTCCGCGTGGAAGCGACGGAACCGCACGATGAAAGTGTCGCCCGCGAAACAGTGCTGGCCGCTTGTTCTTGACCGGTTCGCCCTACCAGACCATATTCAACGCGTTTGTGACAGGTCCGTTCCCTTTCCACGTGCAGGCACCACGGGCGCGCGCGGCGGCTCGCGGTATTCTTGGTTGGATTCATGGCCTCACCATCAGCTCATCCCGAGAGCTCTCCAGATCGCTAGAATCAATTCCTCACCCGAACGTTTGCGGTCTTCGACGTTCGGGCGACGGCCCAGCTTCGGATGCGTGCTAATGCGCATCTCGACTTCGAATGCGGGCAGATGACGATCGTGATAAAGTCCTTGCACGACAGTCATGCGTCCAGGCTGACCTACAGTCGTGCTGACGTTCGTGAACACCGGAGGCTGAGCCGCGGCGAAGGTGTTTCCAGCGGACCACAATTCAAACACGCGAGTCAGAAGCGGCCGCAGCGCTTCGCTGCTGTCGGGCGGACCGTTCAGATATTCGTTCGTTTCAGTATTGTGCAGCGTCAAGAAGAAGTCGAGGCGTTTGCCTGAATCCACCCAGTCGAGTATTGCGCGGCGTTCTGCGGCAATCTCCGGCATCTTCACAGGGTCGATCACGTCCCAGTTGCGATTCAGGTCATAACCGTTGCGATTGAATCTCACGCCTCCGTGCACCACGCCATCGGGATCGCAGAGCGGAAGAATCTTGACAATGGTCTCACGACGTATGCGCGCGGCATTCGGATTGGACGAGGTCACGAACCGGATGAGTCCATCGCCGGTCCAGGAGCTTCCGGCCTCCCACGCATGTTGGCGAAACATGAGCCAGATCACTTTCTTTCCGCTGTCCGGAGCTGCTCGATCGGTAATCGTGAAGAGCGGAATGGGACGGCCTTCCACGCTTCTCCCCACCGTGGTCAGCTTCACATCCGGATTTTGTGATATGTCGTTGAGCAGCCCGGCGAAGTTCTCCGTCGTGTAAGGTGGCACATGCGCAATCCAGAAGCGGTCAGCGGGAACCTTGATGCGGAACTGCAGTCTCGGCTCTCTCGCATCATAAGTGCCCTCTTCGACCGGATGCCAAGTGACCTGGTCGGAACTGTAGAAGGGTAGCGTCTCTTCGGTGATGGAACCGCGGTTGGGTTTGTAGTTGTATTCGCCAGGCAGATCGACCATATCGAACGTGAGCGTGTGACCGGCGGCGTGATCGACTAGGAAGTAATACCAGCTTGCTTGGCGGTTCCTGCCATCCTGATCGGTCTCGCCCCGCACTTGACAGCGAAAATGGTCGGAACTGGCCGGCTCCACTCGCCCGAGGCTCCCGCCTTCGAAGTTCGAGTGAATCGAGATTACCGCGGCGATCAACAACAGCATGGATTCATGTTTCCTGCCACTCCTCCGATCTGCGAGCGATCAGAACTGTGGGAGTCCTATTGTTGATACCGAAAACCCCGCGGGCTATGTTATCACCTTCTTAGCGCACTGAAAGGCGGAGGCAGCTAACCGCTGCGGATCGCGTTCTACGGGCCTAGCTGTGCGGCGTCTGCCGTGACTGGTATTCCGCCCTCGGAATCGTGAAGCCGAAATGGAAAGCCCATACAATGGAAGCTCCATGGGAGAAGTCTTGGCGGGAAAAATCAATCTTCGCTACCTGATCTTTTTGGCTGCCACGGCGGCGCTGGGAGGACTACTCTTCGGTTTCGACATCGCCATTATCACCGGCGCCGGCCCATACCTGACCCAGCGCTTTCAACTGAACGACTTGAGCCTGGGCTGGGCTTTCAGTTCCCTTCTGTTCGGCTGCGTGATCGGCTCGACGATAGCCGGGTGGCTCACAAACCGGCACGGAAGGCGGAGCATTCTGTTGTGGGTGGCGGCGCTGTTCTCGGCCACTTCCATCGCCAGCGGCGCGGCGCCGAGCTTCACCACTTTCGTGCTGGCGCGCTTCATTGGCGGGCTGGCGGTGGGAGGCGCGTCCATTCTTTCGCCTATGTATGTAGCCGAAGTCTCGCCGCCTTCGCTGCGGGGGCGGATGGGGACCCTCTATCAGTTGTCCATCGTGATCGGCATCCTGATGTCGTATTGCATCAATTACCTGTTGCGCGACGCCGGCGCAGCCAATTGGCGCTGGATGTTTATTATGGGAGTGGTCCCTTCGGTCATTTTCTTCCTGCTATTGCTGCGGGCGCCCGAGACGCCGCGATACCTGTTTCTGGCCGGCCGGGAACGCGAGGGATTCGCGATTCTGGAACGCATCGCGGGGCGCCCGAGCGCCGAATCGGAGGCCATCGAAATCCGCGCCAGCCTGGCCGGGAAGCACCACGACTGGCTCGATCTGCTGCGGCCGGGAATCCGGCGCGCGGTGTTGGTTGGCTTTGTCTTGGCAATCCTGGTGCACGTTTCCGGGATCAATACAATCATCGACTACGCTCCCGCCATCCTGCGCTCCGCTGGCTGGAAGCTCGATGCCGCGCTGTTTTCCACCTTCATCGTCGGGGTCAATAATCTCGTGTTCACGCTGGTGTCGTTCTGGGTGATCGACCGCTACGGGCGCAAGCCGCTCTACATCGTCGGCTCGCTCGGCATGGCGGCTGCTTTGGCGCTGCTCGCTGCGACCGTGGCGGCTGGGCGTTTCCAAGGCACGGTAGTGCTCATCCTGATCCTTGGCTATTTGGCCTTCTTCGCGTCCTGCATCGGCCCGGTCTTTTGGACGCTGGTCTCGGAGATCTTTCCGAATAACATCCGAGGTACGGCCATGGCCGTGCCCGTGCTCACGCAGTGGATCGCCAATGCCGTGGTCGTACTCTTCTTTCCGTACGCGTTCAACCAGATCGGCAAAGTCGTTACGTTCGGATTTCTGGCGGCGATGGCCATCGTGCAGGCTGCCGTCACCTGGCTATGGGTTCCGGAAACCAAGAACAAGACCTTGGAGGAAATCGAGCGAGCTTGGGCGGCCAAAGAGGCGGTCGAGACTACGGCTTCCGCGAAATAAGGGGCCGCCTTTCGTCCCCCGACCAGGACAAGCGGCGCCGGGACGCGCAAGGCAGAACGTAGTGCGCCGGCCAGCAAAATCTCGACCTTCGACTCAGTACACGCACTTCCGCGCTTCGTCAGCGAACGCCTCCAACAGGGGCGGGTCGGCTTCGAAGAAGTGGTCCGAGGGGCTCAGAATATAGCCGCCGCCAGCGCCAGCCTGTTCGAAGCCGCGGCGGACTTCGCGGCGGGTCTCCTCAGGCGTACAGCCTTTTAAGAAATGAAACTGGTCGAGCCCGCCGATCATCGAGACGCGATCCCCGATGCGGCGCTTGGCCTCGGCCAGGTCTGCATCGCCGCCCATGCCTCGGGGCGTGAACGTTTCCATGGCGTCGGGATTCATGCCGGCGATGCGCTCCAGCAGTGGCATCATGCCCCCACACGTGTGATAAACGATCCGCTGTCCGGCGAGGTGGGCCTCTTCAATCAGTTCGCAATCGTATGGCGCCACGAAGCGGTCAAAGATGCGCGGCGAGATTACCGTGGACGAGGCATCGCCGCCGCCCAGTTCGAGAATGTCGTACCGTGCCGCCTTCAGCGACCGCACGAACACACGCTTGCGGCGTTGCAGGATCCTGAGGAACTCGTGTACCCACGGCGGGTCATCGTGCGTGGCCAGGATCATCGCTTCGGTTCCAGCCAGGCAGCAGGCGTCCTGCCAGCAGCCCGGTTGGCCGAACACGTCGAAGCAACACACATGGCCGCGCACGATGCCGCGCTCGCCCATCTCCTCGGCCGCCCGGTTGACCTCCGCGACGTCGCACTTCGGCGCCGTGGCAAACTCGCCGATCACGTCGATGTCCGACCTTTGCTTGATCAACGGCTCGCGAACCCAGGTCGTGTACCCGGCGTCCTCGATCACCATGCTCAACTCGCGCAGCGGCGTTACGAAACGATAGCGCGTTAACCGCCGTGCGCCCTCGGAGCAGTCATCGAACTCGACACGCCACTCCGGAGACGAAACCCGCCGGCTCTCCAGGAAACCGATCGCGCCTTGCAGCGGGTCGAAATACTCGCCGGCCTCGGTGTCCGGCCTGTGCGGCACGGTCCATTGAATGGCGTCCAGACCGAAGCGGTCGAAAAACTCGCTGATGGAGATGCCGCCCAAATGCGATTCGAGGAACGCTGGCATGACGTGATGCGTGGTCACGGGCAGCCGATCCGCCGTCTGGCGCAGAATGGCGCAAAGCAGGCGTTGGCGGGGCGTCATGGGATGTTGGGTCTGCCGCTGATTGTCTCTCCAGTTCCGTGTGAAAACAACCACTTCCGGCGGCTCCGGTGCGCACTGAACACTCCACGTACTCGAACTGTCCCATCAGGACCAGCTTCGGCCAACGACACACCTTCGTCCTTTCGGCGGGCATGCGCCCTGTTCCTACCGCAATAGTGCCGAGATACCCTTAAAGTGCTCATGGCGAGCATCGCGCAGCCACTCGAAGACAACTGACTCAGTATTGGTCACCACGACGCCCGCCGCACGCAGGCGATGCATAGCGTTGGCATGGTGTTCCTGGTTTCTGGAACAGCAAGCGTCCTCAGCGACGAACACCCCCTGACGGACAGCCCGCAACTCCAGTGCCGATTGCAGGACACACACGTGCGCCTCCATGCCAGCGAGGATTACCTGCGTCCGGCCGCTGGCCGCCAGCATCGTGGCGAAAGGCTCCGTGCTGGCACACGAGAAGCACGTCTTCTCGAAACGCGGAGTGGCGCCGGGGAGCATCTCGACTACCTTGGCAACCGTCGGGCCAAGTCCCTTCGGATACTGCTCCGTCACCAAAACCGGGATGCCCAGACGTGTGGCAGCCTCCAGCAGGATTCGAACGTTCCGAATCACGCCTGTTCGCGCCGCCGGGACCATGGCTGCCGCAAGGCGCTCCTGAAGGTCCACAATGACCAGGACGGAATCGGCGGCGCGCGCAAGCATTGATCTTTAATAATAGATGATCGGCACTTTGCTAAGCGGTGGTTTTGCCGGGTGAAGCATGGCCGACTGAACTCATTCAGCGCGACCGCTCGCTGAAGATTCTCGAATGTCTTATCCCTTCAATCCCGCAAGCACCCCGTACATATAGGCGTATGAGCGCGCCATGCCGAGAAACGGATCGTCCTCGTTGATTTCATATTCGAGATTGACGGAAGCCGTGTAGCCCATCTTGTGCAACTCGCGGAAGATGTCCGCGATCGGCAGCACGCCATCGCCCACGTCGCAGAGCGAATTGACGTCGCCAAATACGCGCATGTCTTTGATGTGCATGTCGAGCATTCGCGAACCTGAGGCCCGAATGGCGTCGAGAGGCTGCACACCCGCTTCAGCAGTGTGACCGACGTCCACGCAGACGCCGCAGCGCGGATCCATGTCTTTCAGGATCTTCAGAGCGTCCTGCGGGGCGGGAAAGTTGTCCTTCGGGCCGTGATTGTGCACGGCAATCTTAATGTTGTACTCCTCGACAAACTTCTGGAGCTTCGGCAGCGTGGTCTTGGTGGGAGCACACACGAGCAGCGGCATGCCGGCGAGCCTGGCGTACTCGAACTTGTGACGGATGTCGGCCTCATCGTCCTTGTGGAAGTCGATATTGCCACCGCCCACGATGGTAAGACCCGCATCCTCGAACTCCTTTCGGGCTTCGCGGATCTGATCCGGAGTCGATTCCAGCGGCAGGTGGTAGGACTTAATGTTCACGTATTTCAGGCCGAGGCGTTGGATCATCTTGATCGCTTCAGCGCGCGGAAACTTTCGCAGTGAATAGGAAGCGACGCCCAGCTTGAAGCCGGCGTCGTCGCCCGAAGTGGCGGCACCGAGGTGAGAGCCGGAAAAAGCCAGCACCGAGCCGGCGGCCGACGCGCCCAGTAAAGATCTGCGGGAAATTGAGGACATACGTAGATTGTGACGCAGTGCCGGCGGGTGATGCCAGTGCGGCTTGACTAGGAGCGAAGGCCGCCCTATTTAAGTTCAGCCATAATCCCCGGTAGGCTCCACTGCATTTGCAAGCCATTAGCAGCCCAGCCGAACTCGGCGATCATCACTTTACCAACCTCTTCCTGGCTCTTGCCCTCTCGAATTAGGCCGGCCGCGCGGTTGCGCAACTTCTCGACGTTGTTACGATAGGCGAGCAGGCCGGCCTTGTCTGTCACAGGACCGTGGCCGGGGATGACGGTATCGAAATCGAGCTTCAGAGCCTCGTCCAGAGTCTTGGTCCACTCAACGATGCTGCCACCGCCAGGGTAGTCGATGAGAGGAGTGACTCCCGCCATCAGGTCGCCCGTATGGATCGTTCGAAGTGCCGGGAAGTAAATGATGGCATCGCCATTCGTGTGTCCGCGCCCAAAGTGACGCGCGCGCACCTCCTTGCCACCAAGAAACACGGAACACTCCTCGGTGAATACCACCCGCGCTGGAGCAACTCCTGGCGGCGCGTTCGACTGCTTGTGTTCGACGATGTTGGCACGCGCATTGGCGGTGGAAATGATTTCGGCCGTTGGCAGAAATTTGGCGTTGCCGCCGCTATGGTCGGCATGATGGTGAGTGCTGAGAATGTACCTCACGGGCTGGTCGGTCACGCTCTTCACCTTCGCCATGATGCCCTCGTGATCCTGCTCGAACTTGTCATCGACCAGGACGACACCTTCCCCAGTGGCGTACACCGCGACGTTGCCCCCATCGCCTTCGATCTCATAGAGGTCACCTTTGACTTTGTTGAGAGTCAATGGTGGAGGTTGCGTGCCCTGGTTTTGGGTGTAAGCAATCCAGCAACCCACCAGAAGCAGGACACCAGCGAAAATCCGCGCAACAAGTGTTCGGTTCATGCCCGGAAACTATATCAACATTTGACGGCTAATGCCGCGCCGTCGAGGCTGAACTGGTTCCCAGAGGGCCAGCGCCGCGGCGGCTCAGAAGAGGAGCGATGAACCTACCGAGTGAAATCGCGAACCTGAAGTTGATAGCGGCCTGAAGAGATCGCGTAAACCAGCCGGTTGCCCTCTTGCCGCATGAAGCGAATCGCCGGATCGGCAGAAGCCGGTGAACCAGAGCTCGATACCTGAGAAGCCGAAACAGCCGGCAGATAGAGATCGGCGGAAATCCCGGGCGGAACGTCCACTGTGATGCGGAACAAGCCCCGGTCCAGGTTCCACCCGACCGAGACCGGCCCCCGAAAAGTATCCCAGGAAGCATTGACCGACTTCAGATCCCCGGCCGGCTGTGGATTGATGATCATGTGTCTCAAGCCCGGTACGTCAGGATCGGGACGGATGCCGGCGAGCCCCGCGAAGAACCACTCTTCGATATGACCCAGCATCAAGTGATTCTGTGAGCTATTCGGATCGGCGTCCCAGGCTTCGGTCAGTGAAGTAGCGCCGGTGGCCAGTTGCGCGGCATAGCTGGGCGCGGTCTTCACGGTTGCCATGTCGAAGAGCACGTCGGTTCGCCCGGCATTCGTCAGAGCCTCAACCACGTAGTGATAGCCGACGTCCCCGGCAGTGGGGTGATTTCCTGCCCGGCGAATGCCGGCAACCAGTTTGTCAACCAGCGCGCCGCGCGCAGAGTCCGGCGCCAGGCCTGTAACCAACGGCATGGCTAACGACGTTTGGCTTCCAGTAGCGTAATCGCTTTCGGCCGGTTTATAGAAAGCCTTCTGGAAAGCGAGGCGCTCCTTCTCTGCGGCGGTCTGGAACGACGCCGCGTCGCCATCCCGGTGCAGCAGACGCGCGGTTTGCTCCAGCACACGCAGGTCCGCGAAGTACGTCGCGGTGGCGGTCACGCCTTGTGGAGTGAGCTTGGAAACGCCCGGCTCTCCCGGACCGATGTCGTACCAATCTCCGAGCCCATAAGTGAGAAGGCCATCCTTGGTCTTCGAACCCAGGTACTCGGTGTACGACTTCATGGTTCGATAGGCGTTCGCAAGCGGCTGCATGTCTCCGTACCACTGCCAGGCGAACCAGGGCAAAAAGACCCCAGCGCTTCCCCACTCCGGCGAGTCGCGAAAGCCCTCATCAAGGAGGACGTACTCGGGAGCAATATCGGGAATCAGCCCCTCTCTCGTCTGGGATTCGTGGGTGTCGCGGATGATCTTTGGCAAGAGCGTGCGGAGGTCCCAGTTGTACAGGAGTGATGGCCCCATCAGATAGGATTGCTCCAGCCATCCCAGCTTCTCGCGATGTGGACAATCGGTCAGCACATGCTGCAAATTGCTCCGCACCGCGGCATCGATAAGGGCATGAATCCGATTCAGGGTCTCGTCGGACGATGAGAAGCGCCCGGTCCGTTCGACGTCGAGGTATATGAACTCGCCTTTCAGGTCGTGAATAACCGGCAAGTTGGCGATTAGATCAGATTCCGGACGAGCGCCCTCCACTTGGACATATCTGAAACCGTAGTAGGAGAATCGCGGCGACCAGGTCTCCACGCCAGAGCCCTTCAGGGTGTACGAGAAAGATACCGGACCACCCGAGGACCGCTGGCTCACAACACCGAAGGCGTCGAGTAACTCCCCCGGCGTGAGCCGGACGGTTGCTCCGGCCGGCCCGCTAACGGCAATCTTGGGCCAGCCTGCAAAATTCTGGCCCAGATCGTAGACGAACACGCCGGGCTTGGGTTGAGAGACACGAATGGCACCGAAGGTTTCGAGCACGCGCGCCGGCGGGCTTGAATCGGCTCTTAGCGTTCCACCTGGTTCCACAAATGAGGCCTTCGACCAGTTGGAGTCGTCGAATCCCGGGCGGTCCCAACCTGCGGGCTCCAATCGCGCATCGAAGTCTTCTCCGCCGTAGACGTCAGAGAAGGTGATGGGGCCGCTATGAACTCGCCACTCCAGATCCGTTCCGATGTCGCTCGTTGTTCCGTCATCGAACTCGAAATGCAACTGGAGCCACAAGCGGGGCGCGCCGAACGAGCCGGTGAACTTTGAATATCGTCCGCCGACGACGTTATAGAAACCATTGCCCAATAGCACACCCATCGCATTGGGGCCCGTCTTGATCAGCGACGTGACGTCGAACGACTCGTAAAGAACGGTTTTCCGGAAGTCGGTCCAGGCCGGCGCAAGAACGTGATCGCCTACCTTCGCGCCATTGATCCGCAGCTCGTGGGATCCAAGGCCGGCAACAAGAACAAGCGCCCTGCGTACTGGCCGCTCGACGATCACTTGGTGGCGAAACAGGGGCATGGGCCCCGAGCGGAGGGCAATGTCAGGTGTGGCGATCCACATGCCTCGGCGATCGCGAGGATCCGCGAGGCCCATGGTCCATTCGGCAGCTTCACTCCAGGGGGAAATCTCGCCGGAGCCGGACCACACACGCACCTTCCACCAGCACCGTTCAAAAGAGCGGAGAGGCGTTCCACCGTAAGAAATCCACGCAGTTTCCGGGCTGGCCACGCGCCCCGAATCCCACAGATCGGCAGTGCCTGAACTGAGCTTTTCCGGAGCGCTCGCGACCAGGATTTCATAAGCCGCCTGGGCATCGCCGCGCCGATCGGATTTCAGTTTCCAGCTCAACCTTGGATGGTCTTGGTCAATTCCGACCGGGTTGTGCCGGGCCTCGGATTCCAATGCGTACGGTGTGAGCCCCGCGCCCAGAGCGCTGGCAAGCGCCAAAAAGAATATTGCGACGATCTGTCTTACCATCATTCCTTGTATGAGCAAAATGTTTAGCCGACCGCAACTGTCACTCACCAATAATATGTCCGAACCTGTGATGACGCTCGAAGTCTGGCTTGCCTGGATGCGAGTGGTATCATCGCAACACCGGCAAACGGCAGCTGTGACGAGTTGGTGATGGAAGCACCGCGGGAATCGATTGCACGACGGGAAGATCGTGACTATCGAGCACTCGCCTTCGCCGGAATTCAATCTGAAAGCTGAGGATTTTCAACAAAGTGCCTGCCCACGTGTCAACTGCGCGGAACCTTCGAACTCTGGCGCTCGCCGCCGCCATCATGGCCCCGCTCTCGGCCCAGGTAGGTATGGAATCGGCTTCGAAGTCCATCTACCCGGCCCAATGGCCAGCCGGGCCATCTCCGGATTCCCTGCCGGAGTGGTGCTGATCCATCTGCTGAATTACACGGCGCACCCGGTGCATAACGTCAAGGTTACGGTCAAAGGCGCCATGGACCAAGTAAGGCTGCTCTCTCCGGACGGTCCCCGCGATCCCGCTCGGGTGATGCCGCCTTCGGCCGGGGTCACGGAAATTGAAGTTCCGGAGTTGGGAACTTATTCGTTGCTGGTGCTCACATCGAGATAACTGAATGATGCGCGTGCCCGCGTTTGTCTACTGGCGCAGTCTGACGGAAGGCCGGTCTACCTGGGGGCCTCTCAGTCCATCGACCTCCGCGTCGAAGAGTTGCTGGGTCGCATGACCTTGGCCGAGAAGCTTGGCCATATGACCCCGCGCAAAGTCGCTAGGCCTGGACCAACCCAGCCTGGCGCATGAGGCCGCGTACGGTGTTCAAATCACGCCGCACCACGTCGCTGAACTCCCTCCGGCTGATGGCAATTGTGCGCTCACCGCCGGCCGCGCCACCCAGTTCGGGATATTCGAAATGAAGCTGAATAGGACCAGCGAAGCGTCGTTCGCGCAGGGAGTCAAGGAAAGGGACAAAGTGCACCATCCCCTGCCCGATGGGACACCAGCGAGGTTGCCATTGGCCCTTGGCGTTCTTTTCCCAATAGAAATCTTTCAGCGCGACCCCTCGCATCATCGGCGCCGTTAGGCTGGCGCTATTGATCCAGCCGCCCAATCCGCCCTCGATCGTAGCGTGGCTGATATCGTAATTCACGCCGACCGAGTTCGGGTCGAAGTCCTTGAGCAGCAGATAAAGGTCCCAGATCGACGCGCCTAGCACGCCTGCGCCCGAGTGTGTGTGGTACATCGCGCAAACACCGTATTGCTTGTTGAGCGCCGCCAGGTCGCGAACCCGCTCCTTGTCTTCGGCGATTTGCTTTGGAATCGATTTGCGGGCATCCAACGGAATGTCGCCCCAGCGATAGTACCGGATGCCTAGCGCACTCGCCGTCCGCAGAATCTCTTCGGCGTGTGGCGAGTGCGCGTCAACAATACCCGCTGTGATCATGGGCACTTCCAGACCTGCCTTGCGCACAGCTTCGGCGGCCTTGGGCAATTCGTCCGCCGCCCGTTCCGGCTGTACGTGGCCCCCATTGCGCACCGTGATATCGACGCCATCGAAGCCGATCTCTGCCGCCAGCGACGCCGCATCCCCGATGCTCAGCCATTGCAGATGCTTGGAAAAAATGCAGATCTTTGGCGTCCCCGGTTTATCCGCGGCGAGTCCAGCCAAAGCCCCGGCACCCATCGTCAGCATCTCCCGTCGCGACACCATGACTAAACCTCCACCTTCTGCGCTTGCGCATTCCACTTGATACGCCGCCCCGTCTGCAACGAGAGGTTCGCCAGATGAATCACCAGCGCCGCTTGAAATCCTTTCTCAACCGTAGCGTTCGGCTCCTTGCGCGTCCGCACGCATTCGAGAAAGTTTTGAATGTGTGCATCGGTCGCCGTGTCAAAAGAACCCGTGGCGGTGAGGGCCGGCGTTTCCGGCGCGGCCTGCTTGTACACCGAAAAAAACTCCCGGCCCACGTCCATGCGCGCCTCATCCCCGTCAAACTGGTTGAGCTGATCCATGCGACTAGGATAGTGCATGCCGGCATAGTTGATGGTGAAGACGCCCAGAAAATCTTCGGGATACTCTGCCGCCACCACCACCGTTTCCGGCGTTTCCCCCTGCGTGCTGTGCACTTTCCCGGCCGATGCATTCACCGCCATGGGAAAACCGACACCGCGGATCAGATGAATGCCGTCGTAAATGTGCGCTCCCTGGTCCGCCACAATGCCGCCCGCGTAATCTCCGTAACTGCGCCAATTGCGGAACCGGTCGAGGTCCATGGCGTGGTGCGGAGCCGGCCCCTGCCATTGTTCCCAGTCGAGCGTTCCCTCCAGCTTCTCTTCAGTCCTTTTGCCGAGGCTGTTGTTGATCCACCACGAACGTACCAGCCGCACATTCCCCAGCGTTCCAGCGGCATGCACATCACGCGCCTTGAGATAAAGCGGATAGCTGCGGCGCTGCATCCCCACCTGCACAATCCGGCCGGAGTCGCGCACCGCGTGCATCAGCTCCACGCCCTGCTCCGGCGTGTGGCAAAGCGGCTTCTCCACATAGACGTCCTTGCCTGCGGCCAGCGCATCCAGCAGCATCTGGTGGTGCCAGTGCTCAGGGGTCGCGATGATTACAATGTCAACGTTCTTGTCGCTGAGCAGCTCCTTGTAGTGGCGGTAGGCCTTCGCCTCACCCTTCGCCAATGACAACCCAGCTTCCAGATTCGGCTCATACACGTCGCACACCGCAGTCAGCCGCACCGATGCATCTCGCGCGAAGCGCTCCATCAGAAAGCGTCCACGCCCGCCAGGACCTATCACGCCGACATTGAGCCGGTCCGAAGGCGCTACCTGCGCCCACATGGCGCCACTCGCGCCGATCAGAAAACTTCGTCGATTCATAAATGCAGAAGCCCCCACTTATTTGCCGCTGTTATGGATGCGAAAAGCCCGGGCATACCCGCACGGCCGGTTTTGCTGCCTGCCAGTCAATCTGTGAATAGTATAGGCTGATCCTGAGCCCGCTCTGCATGCCGCTGTGGTCAGTTCGGCCAGCACGCCCTAACCGAAAAGCCGTATTCATGGTGCTGCACGTTGCCCGCCGGATTCCGGGTGACCAAAGGTGGAGGAGCCGGCCATCTCTCGGCTTGCCCCGGGCATTTGATGCCTCAACCGTGCACGGAATCAAGCGATGCTCATATGACATTGATTTTGTTATGTATGGCTCCCCTACATCGCGGCAATCTTGGCCGGCCTGGCGTTTCAACTCGTGATAAACGCTATGACTCTATCTGGAGTGACCCGGCGGAGAAAGGCCGGGGCTCGGCGTGATCTTGACCGCCGGGTCACTTCGGATAGAGACGTTTGAGGGAAGCCGCTGGCGTTTGCCGCGGACGCGGCAGGGTTATGGGTGTTGAATCGACCTTGACGCTTGAAACGCCAAGTGTTTACCGATAGTCCCGTGAAGAGTTCGAGTCCACTTTGGGCCGGCACAGTGGCTCGAGCCGGCAAGTCGAAGAAGCAGAAGAGGAAAACTGGAAAACAACGAACTGGGTTGGCTCCCCTTCGTGGATGCTTACCGAACCTTCCTGAGGAATCCTGGGGCGGACGGAAGGCGCGTCTTGGAGCAACTGGCCGGACTCCCGATGAGCGCGTGAGCACGCCGTGAACGCAAGTGTTCTGCCGCTGTCCACAGTGCCTTTCGTACTGGAATGATCGCTCTGGGACCGTTTTCCGCCAAGCTGCTGGCCATTCCCGAGACGCGCGTGCCGCACAAATGTCCCTACGCTGCGCTTGAAATGCTCTCCGGCGGGCGATGCGATTTGGCGCGTCTTTCAACGCGTCTGCGGTCCTGAAATGTTCAGAACAACCTGCATCCCCGTGCGACCTCTCGACCGGGGAAGCGTTTTTTGTAAACTGCTACATCAACGACGGTAAGTGATTAGATCTACTATGGATAGCATCGAGTGGACTAGTGTACTGTGGTGCGGAATTTGCGAGTCATGGAGGTCACAGCCCTGGGTACCCACATACCCGAAGCCACTGTTTTCGGCGCCCCCCCACCTTCAAAAAATCAGGACAAGACAAACGCCGACCTACCCACCTTTTCACTACGGCGAGATAATTTTCGCCCGCGCGGTATCCTGGTGGCTGACATGAGCGCTGCTACTCAACCAGACACAAACCGGGGCGAACTCGCGAACGATCAGCCGGCAGCACTTGCGGACGAGACACCCGTGCGCAACTTTCAGGATGTTCTCGCTCTGAGCCTCACCATGATCGACGAGCAACGCAGAAGAATCGCTCTCGCTTTGCGGTCTGAAGCCCGCGAAGCAAGGCTGGACAAGACCCTCTCGGTCGAAATCAAGCGGCTGAACAGCATGATCATCACCTACCGCGAGCTATTAGATTCGCCACAGGCCAAGTCAACACCAACTGCAGAACATCAAACAGGAGCGGTATCGATGATTTTTGCAGACGTTTTCGGGAAGCGACCGCGCGCGGGCGATCTGGCACGGGGAAAACAGCGCTAGAATCGATGTCCATGACTTAGTAAAACTGATCACCGCTTTTGAGCCTTTCCCACTACAAGGATAGCGGGCGTCCACCAAATACGGTTGTCCTCCGTAGATGTTCTCAACCAGCGAGACTCGACCAACGCTGCAATTCTTGCTTGCTGGTATTGAGCGATGAGCGTCGGCCAGAACACTTTGGGATTACTCTATTTAAGTTCAAACAGGCCCAGGTAGGGTTGGTCAAGTTCTACCGCCGTTCGGCAGTGTATCAGGTTGACAAATCGTGACTGTTCATTTCGTGTTGAGCAATGCAAGACCGGAATCGAGTATGTTTTTGACCGCGCTAAGCGACTGTAGTGATGGAAGGAAGGCCGTTACCTTGCCTATGGACCCGCTTGCGACATAGGCCCCATTTGACGGCCTGCCAGAAGACTTAAAAAAACCGATGTCAAAATCTCCTTTGGTCTTAAACGAGACTTCCGTATACTCTTTTTGGTCGCTCTTTGACGCCAAGTCGGACATATAACTTAGTGACTGCGAAACCGCTGCTATCTCATCGAGATCAAGGAACGATGTATTGGAACGCTCCAATCGTCCGGCTTCTGTTACTTCAATCCGTAGACCTTTAATCCGATCTGATTCTTTTCCCGGTTCGTAGATCACGAGCGCACTGATCTCGACGGAGCCGAGACTTACGGGAACCTCTCCTAAGCGGTAACGGTCTCGGATCAACAGTTTGCCTTTGTTGCTGTTGAACGCTTCAAGTTTGGTTAACGGGCCAGTATCTTTGGCCGAGGCCGTTGTTTGTGCGAGCGACTGTGGCGTGACAATCGTCGCTAAAAGCGTCGTCGCGATGGCATAGACCGTCGCGCGCATTCGAGGTGCTTCATAATTCATATTGCTGTTGAACCGAGTATATTCTAACCCCTGGAGGTGGGAAACGACACGGATTGTTGGCCAGCCTAGCATTACCTGATCAGCCTTCCTTGCTGAGAAGATGCGAAGCACTGCTAGATTTTTTGAACATCAAATCGGCTTACCTTTTGAAGTCCTTTAGAGTCAGGGCTAATAATTTTTCTACAGAATAGTTATTGACAACAGTGCGAATTAGGCGCATTATCAAGGCGATGACGAAAGCGTTCGTGTACCTCCGAGTTTCCGGGAAAGGACAGATCGACGGAGATGGATTCCCGCGGCAACTGGCGGCGACCAAGGCCTACGCAGCCGCGCACGGCTTCAAGATCGTGCGCGTATTCCGCGAAGAGGGCATCAGCGGAACGGTGGAGGGTATGGACCGGCCAACGTGGGCCGAGATGGTGGGCGTGATCCTGGCAAACGGCGTTAGGACCATCCTGGTAGAGAGCCTCGGCCGGCTCGCTCGCGAGCTGTTCGTGCAAGAGTACATCCTGCGTGACATGGAGCATCGCGGCATCACACTCATTTCGGTCACCGAGCCAGACCTGGGTTCGACCGACCCAACGCGCGTCATGTTCCGCCAAATCCTCGGCGCCATTCACCAATACGAGAAGACAATGATCGTTCTGAAGCTCAGGGGCGCCAGGATGCGCAAGAAGGCCAAGGAAGGCCGCTGTGAAGGTGCAAAGCCCTACGGCATGTTTCCGGGTGAGTCCAAGGTGATCGAACGGATGGAGGCGCTCAGGGCTTCAGGAATGGGCTTCGATAAGATTGCGGCCGCACTGAATGCGGAGGGTATTCAGCCACGACGTGGAGTTCAATGGTGGGGTTTGACCGTCAATAAAATTCTCGCTGGCAAGAGAATACCGACTGAGAGCGGACCGGCGGGCTTAAACGGGAATCAAAGGGGAGCCGCTAACGCCGAAAAAGGGAAAACATTATGACGTTTCGAAAAGTTATCTGGCTCGCAGTGGGAGCTTCGGTACTGACAAGTTCCGCACTGGCGGCGGGGGCAAACGCCAAGAAAGAATTCGGCCAGTCCTTGAAGGACAAGTACAAAGGCGCTCAGGTTACCGTGATGGTGTCGGGCATGTACGCCGGCGAGTTCAAAAAGGATCTGATAGGAAAAGAGCGGTACGACGCAGTCGCTTGGCAGCACTTCGATGAGAGCCTGCCTCTCAAGGCGGGCAAGACTATCCTGGATCAGATCGATGATCGAACGGTTGCGACTGGTGGAGCAGGATTGCATGGAGGAGAGGTTGGGACGAACATCTTTCCTCTGGAGAAGGGCGAACAATTGGTCGTATCCGAGACGCGGTTGTTTTGTTATCGCGGCGCGTGTCAGTTCACCCTGTATCTGGTCACGATGAAACTTTCGAGGGTGGCCAGCCTCGATCCGCGGAAAGAAGGCCGCTCAACGATGAACGGCTCGCCGCTGGGTCCTCTGTTTGAGACGTCTGGTCTGGGGTGTCAGTTCACGATTCACTTCAGTGAGGCGCTTTCCAAAAGCGGGGACACGCAACCGGTAATCGATTCACTGAACAAATACTTGCTACCATCGGCTCTCGCCGGACGCGTTCTCAAGGAGGCGAACAATATCGAAATCAATTTGGGAATTACGGAGGAGGAAGTCCGCAAGAAACTGGGAGAGCCCCTGAAGTCGATCACGGTCGGAACACGAAAATCGCTTAAGTACACCGATTTGACGGTCATTCTGGAGGACGGGAAAGTCACAGAAGTGAAGCTCCAATAGCCCGACAAAGACAATATGACGTGTCGAACCGACCGTGACCGCACTTGAGGTCCCACCTTTAAAACTTCTAAATCTCTCCCGGCCCTGGTAGCTGACATTCGCACCGCGGAAAGAAAAAAGCGCGCCCGGTGCTCCAATTACTCCTTTCCCAAACCCTACCAATCTGTTATTCCTAAGACAAGCCAGCTAGCCTGATCAGCGAACAGCGGCACTTCCCCCGCTTGCTGGCCCTGTTGCTTAATCGGGAAAAATCTAGGCCGACATGGAAGCCGGCTCGTGCAGAGACCGCAGACAAAACCGAAAACAGTCAAGAAACTCGGTGACGAACTGAAAGAGCTCCGTCGCCGCTACGCTAAGGCGATCAAAGGGTTGCGTCGTCGCCTGAAACGCAGTGGCGTCGATGACCCAACTCTGAACGATGATGTTGTATCTGAGTATGCCGAGTTGGTCCAAGCCTTCGAAACGGGTAGTGGCGGTATCCCATTTAACCGATTGAACGTTGAGTTCCACGATGCAGTCTTCAGCATACCGGGTCTACTCCGTCGAATAAATCAGGACCTGGTTGTTCGCTCAGTCAAATCGGAACGAGATCAGAGATCACTCGAAGCGTTCAGGCAACTTCCCTTTGTCGAGAACTCGGAAAATTATCTTAGGAATGCTCCGTTTGAAACGCTGGACGGGCTCGATGCTGTCATTGCTCTTCTGTCGCGCAGGCGCAGTGGCACAGCCGCGTCCGACCTTACTCAAGAGGCGGCGTCACGCCGAAATCGAGCTGCGCGCGCCACCAAAGAGGCGACGAAGCCCCCTGCAAACGCGCCAACAGCCGAAGTAGGAACGGCACAGCTCGCCAGCCGCCGTCGCGAAGTGGATGATTTTATTACGAAAGTGTTGGCAGAAAAGGAGAAGATACGGCGGAAGGATATTTGTAAGGTGGCGGGATATAAAGACAACACCGAATTCGAACGCTACCAGCGTGGCGATCCGCGGACAACGGCGGCTGCTCGCAAGAACTTCGATCGCGTTCTCAAGATGACTCCGAATGAGTTCATAGCGTGTCTGGAGAAGAAGCAAGTCCAGAAGTGATTTTCCCCGAGTTTCCCCGCATTTCCCCGCATTGACCCCCGCCACACGGGGTGCATTCTAATGCTGTTTGTGGCGCGAAAAGCAAAGTCTAGGCTGACAATAAAGGAGAAGCCAGTATTTGGTCAGGGGCCCCGCCGTTGGAAGCCGCTCTCGAAGGTTGTACGCGTCGAGAATCAAGCCGCTCTTTTCCCCGCGCCTGTGGTCCCGACGCCTAAAGCTCCCAATTCAATCAGCCACACGCCTGAAGAACTCTCGACTGAACAACAGATCACGGCAGACGCTATTCGGGAACGCACGCGTGCGAACCCGATCAGCGCGAAAGATCTAAAGGCCCTCGTCGGATATAGACGGGTACGCGAAATAACAGCCATGGTAGTGGTGCTCGAAATTGAACATGGGCTCCCAATCGGCACTTCTCGCAGAAAACCATCGGGCTACTACTGGAATCGCACGGAGGAGGATTGGAAAGCGACCCTCATGCCCTATATGGGGCAGATTCTTTCGATGATTCAGAATTTCCTGCGGCGCGCGCCCGGTCACTTCGCGAGGGATTTTGAAAGACGTTTGAATGAGGTTCTCGTAAAGAATCGGGATCGGTGACCTGAGGGAGCCGTTTGAGAAGGGCCGCCAGCCCCGACCTCCGGCAACCTGACACGAGCACAGGCTCAGCTCCGGCAACTGCCGTTCGGGAAACCGGGAAGTTCTTGTATGAAGAAGCATACATGTATGTGCTGTGTAGAGGTATACGTGTACCTCCCGTGGTGGCTTGGCTTCACCTCGCGAGCAAAGCGAGCGACGCCGAGCGTAAGCGAGGCGCTGAACTTGAGTGGTGAAGGATGAGAAAACAATCAAACTCTGAAATTCGGAAAAAAACACGTTGCCTCAGGCAACTTCGGTCCTACTCCGACAATGGTGGAGCGGTATTAAGTCAGAAACCCGGAATCGGCGGACCGTGGGAACCTGACCGCCCGGCACTTCAACGAAGCCTCGTGAGTCAGAAAGCGTTTGCGGAATTCATCACCGCACACCACCCCCCTGAGGCAATTGCTCATTTTCATGCCACCCATTCAGTCCCTCGGAGCACATTTGAGCGATACGCTCGGATTTGGCGAGACCGCACTGCAAAGCTTCATCCGGCTCGGAACAAGCCGCCGCGCACGCTCCGAAAGCTGGAGTACATCCTCGCCTTGGAGTACGGCCCTGGGCCAAGGAATTCGAGGTGGCGCTTGCTGCACGGCCATGCGCTTCTCTACAATATCGGCCCGATTCCACTAGACAAGCTAAAGGAAGAATGGCGATTTGTAACCGGGATCGATGACGCGGCGGAGCCTCGCATCGAGAAGTATGATCCTGCGAAGGGTGACGGAATTGGGTATGTGGTTAAGACTTTGGGCACGGACGCGGACCTGATTGTCTTCAGCCCCAAGTTTGGGCGCAAACGCGGCCCGAAAGCCAAAAACTGAATGCAAGCAACGTCCATAGTTCGAGCCACACCCGTACGGTACATGCCAGATCGGTTGAACGCGACGGAATTCAGGCGCGGAGTGGAGTCATGGAGGATTCGATCAGCAAAGTTCCACCCGCGCGGTTCTTGCCCGTCGTGCCGGTGTCGGAAGCTTGAACACATTCTTGCAATGGAGGCCGTCCTTCATCCGAAGGGAGGATCGAGCCGACTGCACGGGCATGTTCTTCTATTCAACTTGGGCAAAATTCCGCCTGTTGACCTCGCCGCCGAATGGCGCGAACTGAACGACATCAAGAACCTCGATGAGCCGCTCATCACCACGTACCAGCCTGGACCCGATGGTGCTCGATACTCTCTGAAAACTCTAGGGACGGATGTGGATCTGATCTACTTCAGCAGAAAGCTGTCTCTACGGATGGCGGCAGAATCCCCGCTCTGAGCCTATGCGCCGCGCTGACTCCAGTTCGAGCGACGTGCTGGCCTTTTGGCAACCACGATCCCCGCGCCGACTCAGGGATTGCGACGCGCGCCAGATAACGGCCAACATCGCGGGGTTGTTCCGCGTGCTGCTCGATTGGGAAGAGAGGGAGCGCAAGGAAATGACGGCTGGTAAGATCGTAGGTTCGGACGCCTATGGCGAAGACGAATGAGCGGATCGAGAAACGAGCTGTGCTCTACGCCCGCGTTTCCTCGAAGGAACAGGAGAAGGAAGGCTTCTCAATTCCAGCGCAAGAGAAACTGCTCGAAGGCTACGCCCGCGAGAACGGCTTTCGCCTGGAGGCCCGGTACGTCGATGTGGAGACTGCGAAGCGCGCGGGCCGGCCCGGCTTCGCCGAAATGGTGGCGCTACTCCGCAAGAATCCGCAATGCCGCGTCCTGATCGTGGAGAAAACGGACCGCCTATACCGAAACTTCAAGGATTACGTCACCCTCGACGAAATCGAAGGCTTGGAGATCCACTTCGTCAAAGAGGGCACCGTGATCTCCCGCGACTCTCGCTCCTCCGAGAAGTTCATCCATGGCATCAAGGTTCTGATGGCCAAGAACTACATAGACAACCTTTCGGAGGAGACCCGGAAGGGAATGACGGAAAAGGCGCATCAGGGTATCTGGCCATCTTTCGCGCCTCTCGGCTACAAGAACGTCGATGGACCGAATGGAAAGCGCGTGATCATCCCCGATGAAAACCTGGCACCGATGATCCGCCGTCTGTTCGAACTGTGCGCCACAGGCCGCTATTCGATCAAGGAATTAGGTTCTCTGGTGCGCGCAGAACGCTTGACCGGACGCGGCGACCGTCCCATGCCAACCTCCACCGTTCACAAGATCCTCCGCAACCGGGTCTATAGCGGCGATTTCGAATGGGATGGCAACCGCTACCAGGGAACCCATGAGCCCATTGTGCCCGCCGATCTTTGGCAACAAGCACAAAGTGCGCTTGATGGACGGCTGGCCAAGCGCGCGAAGAAGGCCGGCCATTCGTTCCCGTTTTCCGGCCTGCTGACGTGCGGACACTGCGGATGCGCCCTGGTGGGCGAAATCAAGAAAGGGCGGTACGTCTACTACCACTGCTCCGGCGCGAAGGGGAAATGCCCGGAACCCTACGCGCGGCAAGAGGTTATTGAGCGTGAATTCGAGAGCGTGCTTCGCCTGGTCGTGATGGACGAACAAGTAGTCGATTGGGTCGCCTCAGCGCTTCGCCAGAGCCATACTGACGAGAAGCGCTTCCGCGATGAGGCTGTGGCCAAACTGAAAAACGAACACGCGCGCCTGCAAGGAAGGCTCGAAGCCATGTACGAAGACCGCTTGGACGGACGCGTGGATCTCGCCTTCTTCGGCCGGAAGTCCCGAGAGTGGCGCGACGAGCAGTCCCGCATTCTCAGGGAAATCGAAGGCCACCAGGCAGCAAACGAGTCGTACATGGAGGCGGGGATTCGCATTCTCGAACTCTCGCGAAACATGCACAGGCTCTTCGCCAAGCAACCCGCCGCAGAAAAGCGACGCCTGCTCGATTTCGTGGTATCGAACTGCTCCTGGAAGGATGGCAAGTTGACGCCTGAATTCCGCCAACCATTTGATATGCTTGCCGTTGCCAACGATCAGAACCAAAACCCGGAGGCGGCAGAAGCGAACCAAAACCGGCCAAATGAGAACTGGCTCCCCGGCATGGATTCGAACCACGATTCACGGCTCCAAAGGCCGCTGTCCTACCATTAGACGACCGGGGAAAACGGGTTTCGGCAGAAGTACTTTTTCCAGTGTAGCGTTGCTCGGAGAGCCGCCGCAACGATCTGGTATGATCGCGAAGGAAGCTAACCTTGGCCGGTGCCGGGCACGGGCTTCAAACCCGTCGTGCGGTATTAACGTGTCGCGGGTGGGTTCGACTCCCACTAGCTTCCGCCAAGAGATCCCCGGTTTAGCATGTAGTCGAGGCTGGAAAATCCAATTGGGCATCGCGGCAGACACATCTGGCCACCGGGGTGAGCAGGTCGTTCATTGAGACCAGCCATCAAAGGTTGCAAGAGACGATTGAGCGCCGGTTGCGTTCGGCGCGGGATAATGCACTCGTTATGGATATCCGGCAAGTAGCAAAACGAGCAGGGGTCTCCACCGCCACCGTCTCAAGGACCATCAACAGTCCGCAGCAAGTCAAACCGGGCACTGCCCGGCGCGTATGGAAGGTCATCGAGGAGTTAAAGTATTTTCCAAACACGCAGGCGCGGTCGCTCGTGTCGGGCCGTAGCCGAATTGTGGGGCTCATCGTCTCGGATATCACCAACCCCTTCTTCCCTGAGCTGGTGAAAGGTTTCGAGGACGCTGCCAGTTAAAAAGGATACGAGGTCCTGCTGAGCAACACCGAGTATGATTCGAGCCGCATGGCAACCGGC
>Ga0181536_10001630_pt1 | contig 26172 bp, 21 predicted proteins | sample PEATcosm2014_Bin_41_FD_121105 | JGI IMG/M metagenome (GOLD analysis project Ga0181536, IMG submission 121105) | Peatland microbial communities from MTU Mesocosm Facility, Houghton, MI, USA - PEATcosm2014_Bin17_60_metaG | ecosystem: Environmental > Terrestrial > Soil > Wetlands > Peat | place...
ACCGACCGCCGGGAAAAGCTGATCCACGATGCAGGTGACGAATATCGAGACCCGCTGAGCCATGAAGAAGGATTGTAGCAGAGTGGTCCGGTGATTCCACGTTTTTGGGAAACCGCTCCCTGACGGTCGCGGCTCGGTAGGCCCTGGAAAATCAATGCGACTGTTACCGAGCCGCGACCGTCAGGGTGCGGTTTCTGTCAGTCAGGAATCCCTAATACCCCACTCTTGCCGGCTCCCTGTTTTGACTTAAACTGGGGGATATGAACGATCCTCTGGCGTACTTGGGAGAGCAGTTGGAAGCCTGGAAGCGGGCCGGAACATATCAGCGGCTGCGCGTTTTGGAGTCGGCGAGCGCCGCCGAAGCGCGCTTCGACGGCAAGGACGTAATCAACCTCGCGTCCAACAACTATCTGGGCTTGACCACGCATCCCAGGCTGCGGGAAGCGGCGCTGGAGGCTACCCGGCGCTATGGCGTCGGATCGGGCGCGGTGCGCACGATTTCGGGGACGATGTCGCTGCACATCGAGCTCGAGGAGCGCATCGCGCGCTTCAAGAATGTGGAAGCGTGCGTGGTGTTTCAATCCGGGTTCGCGGCCAACGCGGGCACCGTGGCGGCGGTCCTGACTCCCGAGGACCACATCGTTTCCGACGAGTTGAATCACGCCAGCATCATCGACGGCTGCCGGCTTTCGCGCGCGAAGATACACGTCTTTCCGCACAAGGACACGGCGGCGGCCGAACGGAAGCTGGCGGAACTGGACGGACAGCCGGGGCGCAAGCTGCTGATCACGGACGGCGTATTCTCGATGGACGGCGATATCGGGCCGCTGCCCGGACTGGTGGAGGCCGCCGAGAAACACGGCGCCATCATGATGGTGGACGACGCACACGCCTCCGGAGTGCTGGGGCGCAACGGGCGCGGCACGATCGACCATTTCGGCTTGCACGGGCGCGTGCAGATTCAGGTGGGCACGCTTTCGAAGGCGATCGGGGTGCTGGGCGGGTACGTGTGCGGCAGCCGGGCGCTGATCGAGTTCCTGTACCACCGGGCGCGGCCGTTTCTGTTTTCGACTTCGCATCCGCCGGCGGTGGCGGCTTCCTGCATGGCCGCATTCGATGTGTTGGAAGAAGAGCCGGAACGCATTCAGAAGCTGTGGGACAACACGCGATATTTCAAGCAGGGGCTGGGTGCGGCGGGGTTCAACACGGGAGTCAGCGAAACGCCTATCACGCCGGTGATTGTGGGGGAGGCGCGCACGGCGCATGCGCTTTCGGCGGCGCTGTTTGAGGAAGGCGTGCTGGCAACGGGCATCGGGTTTCCGACGGTGCCGGAAGGCAAGGCGCGCGTGCGCACCATCGTTACCGCGACGCACACGCGCGCGGACCTGGACCGGGCGCTGGAGGTGTTTGAGCGGGTGGGAAAGAAGCTGGGGATCTTAGGCGGGTGAAACATCCGCCAGCGCATAGCTGGTGCTGCGCCCACGCTCGGTACCGCGGACGAGAATGCCGCGTTCGGCGAGCGCCAGAATGTCGCGCAAGGCTGTGTCCTGGGAACACTTGGCGAGCTTCGCATATTTCGATGTCGTGAGCTTGCCCTCAAAGCCATCCAGCAGGCGGTTGAGGACCAGGCGCTGGCGGTCGTTGATGGCGACGCCGGCAATCGAGTCCCAGAAGCGCGCTTTGGAGAGGACCGCGGCGAGCGTGGTCTGCGCGCCGTCGATGGCGCGCCCCAGACAGCCGAGAAACCACTCCATCCAGGGCGTGATATCCATGGTTCCCTTCTGCGTCCGTTCCAGAATCTCGTAATAAGCGGCGCGTTCCTGCTGGATCTGCGCCGACATGCTGTAGAAGCGGTGCGGGCTGTTTTCGGAGCGTGCCAAAGACATGTCGGCTATGGCCCGCGCCAGGCGGCCGTTGCCGTCGTCGAACGGATGGATGGTCACGAACCAGAGGTGCGCTTGCGCGGCCTTCAATACGGGGTCGAGGGCTGCGGGCTTGTTGAACCAGTCGAGGAATGCCCGCATTTCACGGCGCAGGCGGGCCGCCGCGGGCGCCTTGAAATGGACGCGCTCCCTGCCTATGGGGCCGGAGACTACCTGCATGGGGCCGTTGCGGTCGTTGCGCCAGGCGCCGGCCGCGATCCGGGTCAAACCGCTGCGGCCCGTGGGAAACAAAGAAGCGTGCCAGCCAAACAACCTTTCGGCCGTGAGCGGCTGTTCATAGTGGTGCGTGGCGTCGAGCATCATCTCCACCACGCCTTCGACGGCGCGGTCCGCCGGTCTGAGGGCGCCAATGTCGATGCCCAAGCGGCGGGCGATGGAGGAGCGCACTTGCGCCGCATCCAGCTTTTCACCCTCGATTTCGGTACTCTTGAGCACATCTTCGGAGAGAGTGTGGAGGACGGCCTCCTGGCGGAACTCAAAGCCAAGCGCTTCCATGTGGCCGATCATCCTGCCCTGCCGGTAGCGGACGCTGGCGAGAGGTTGGGCAAGACGCTCCTGGCGCCACTCGAAGCGTGGCCATTCGGGGATCTGGTGGATGTACATTCTCCGCAACCTATGCGGAGATTATAGCAAGTATTCACCGCAAGGAGCAAGTTATTCGCCGCATAATATGCGGCGAATAGACCCCTTAATCGCCGCAAAGAGGTTCCGCGAGCCTAGCCGTGGGCGCCGATGGCCCTGCACGCGGGGCCGGTTGCCTGGTTTCGCCGCCGCTCGGCGCGGCACAGGCGGCAGATGCGGCAGTAACTGGTCTTCACCCCGGCGGGCGAGCGGCGCGTGCGCACGTGAAAGAACTCGCGCGCGGCGTACCATCGCTCGCCGCAGGCCTGGCACAAGCGCGCCGGCGGACAATCGGGGCGTTGGGACAGTTGCAGCCGGAGTCTCTCCCAGGCCAGCTTCTTGCGCTCGCGCCACTGCTTCCACCGCTCGCGGGTGTGCGCGACGAAGGCCGCGGTGCGTTTGTTCTGCTGGCGCCGGTACTCGTCGGAGGACCGCGCTTCCCGCCACGAGAGTTCAATTCCGAGCCGGCGCCGGTACGCGGTAACGGTTTTCTGCGCGAGTCCCCACTGACGCGCGATTACGATGCTGGGGAGTAGGCGCCCTTCGCCGAGCAGGAAACGCTGGAATTCCGCACGGCGCGGTGGATCGAACCGGCAGGCCTGGCGGGCGCGCTCCTTAATCGCCGGATTGCCGAGGCCGTGCCGACCCATCATCTTGCTGACGGAATCCTTGGTGCGTCCGGGCAGCAGGCTCATTTGGGCGATAAACGACGCGCTGAAGCCGTACTCCTCGGTGAAGGCGGTGAGCCTCTTGAGCTCGGGGAAGGTCCAGGGTTTCACTTCGCGGCCCGCGAATGAGCCGTTGAGAACGCCGGCGCGATGCAGTCTCTTGCGCTGGTTGTTGATGGCCGCGCGCGTTTTGCCGGGGATGTCGATCTCCGGCAGCGGCTTATTCAGGTGAACGATTTGATCGACGAGCGATTCTATCTGCGGTTTGGTCCAGCGGCTTCCAGGCATCCAACTGACTCCAGGATAAGCCGGCAGCGCGCGGAAGGATATACAGGCGAACGGGTATTTTTAGATATGCGACGACACCAGGGCCGGCGCGGCATGCTCGTGGGCCGGCTCGGCATCCAGCGGCACGAGGTTGCCGTCGGCATCGAACTCGATTTCACGCGCGGCGGAGACGATTTCGAGCATGGGGTTGCGCTCGATCGACGGGCGCAGGTTTTCGCTCATGGCGAACCGCGAAAGTTCCAGGCTGTTGCGGATCCACCCGATGGTGACTTCGCGTATATCGAACTTGCCGACCGTGGGAGCGATGGCTTCCAGACATTCGCGGTCGGTCGGAAAATGGATCGGCGTGCGGATGGCGGAGGGCGTGGAGGCGGTCAGGGAATTGACGCGCGTGGGCGCCCAGTCGATTCGATTGACCAAGCGGTCCGTGGTGATGTCGGCCATGCCGATGCCGACCGCGTTGTTGTAAGTGAGATCGCTGAGATCGCGCACGAAGATGCGCTCGATGCGCGGCGCGTCCGGCCAGGGATTGTAGTCGCCCAGCACGCTGCGGTTCACCACCTTGGTATCCATACCGGCGCCGCTGACATTCTTGCCGATTTCATCGACGATGAGGAGATCGAGGTCCATGGGAATGCGGCCCATCCAGGACTTGGCGAGCGCCAGCAGCTCTTCCTCGCGTTGCTCCATGCCTTCCGCCGGCACGGCTTCCAGTTTCGCGGTATTGTGGTTGGCGTCTTCCAGGATGGCGAGGCCGCCCAGGATCTTGCCGGACTCGAGCACCGTGCGGCCGATCGCGCGGATGGTGTTTTCGAGACCCAGCTTGTAGGCATAGGTGTGATAGTGCTGCGCGCCGGCGAACTTGCCGAGCCCGATGGCGATCATCTTGAAGAGGCCGCTTTCGATCTTGCCCATGAAATCGGTGTGCCACTTCACGCGGCCGGCCAGCAGGACGCCATCGCTTTCGTAGGCGTTGCGGTCCATGTAGGTCTGGATGCCTTGCGGCGTTTTGCCCATCGGCACGACGTCGAGCGAACTGCGCACGGGGCAACCGATGGTTTGTTCGATGATGCCGTAATGCGCGAGCACGTCGGCCTGGCCCTCGGCGGTGGCTGCGCCGTGACTGCCCATGGCCGGGAAGACAAAGGGGTGCATGCCCTGCGATTTCCAATACTGGGCGGCGGCGCGCGTGATGGTGGCGATATTGGCGATGCCGCGGCTACCCACGCCGATGGCCACGCGCGATCCGGGTTTCAGGCGCGCAGCGAATCCGGAGTCGTGAAGCTGCCGCTGGACTTCGGCGGCCACATCGGGGATGCGGCGGTCGGCGAAATGCTGACGCACGAGGAAAAGGCGGGGGAATTGCATGGTTTTATGGTAACAAAGGCAGCCGCATGAATGAGGAAAAAGGCGGCGAAGGATTGGGCTTTCAAGGCGAGTTTCGCTGGCGAAGAGCGGGGCTGAAAGCCCCGCGCGGACTAAAGTCCGCCCTCCATTCCGTTGCGATTGTGATGCGCCGCTTAGGTGGAATAGAAGTCGGAAGTCAAGCTGCTTAGAGGCTCAATTCATACACGGTGATCTCCGGCGGCGCGCCGATGCGTATGGGCGGGCCGATGGTGCCGATGCCGCGGTTCACGTAAAGCTGGCCGCCGGGCTTTTGGAACCAGCCCGCCACGTAGGGCGTCGCCAGCCGGCTGGGCGCGATTTCGGGGCTGACGAATTCGAGCGCTACCTGGCCGCCGTGCGTGTGCCCCGCCAGGCTCAGATCGATGCCCATCTCCTCTGCCCGATCGAACGTGTCCGGGTTGTGACTCATGAGGATGTTCACCATGCCGGGCGCCATCAGGCTCTCGACGCCTTCAAGATAGCGGAGCACGAACTTTTCGTTGCCGGGCCCCATGTGGCGGCTGGTCTCGAAATCGACTCCGATCAGATTGAACGATTCCCCGTGTGTGGAGACCTCCACGTTTTCGCGGCGCAGGATCCGGATTCCCACCTGCTGAAACATCCGCGTGATGGAGGCCTCGGTATGCGACCAGGCTTCGTGGTTTCCCAGGCAGCCGAAGATGCCGAAAGGCGCGTGCAGGCTGGCGAGCGCATTCACCACCGCCCTCTGCGTAGATGCGTCCCAGGTGACGAAGTCGCCGGTCAGCGCGATCAGGTCGGGCTTCAGATCGTTCACGATCCGGACATATTTGCGGATTTGCTCCTCGGTCATGAACGGCCCGATGTGAATGTCGGAAAGCTGCGCGATGCGAAACCCCGCGAAGGCATTGGGAAGGCGTGCCAGGCGGATACGCTGCCGGGTGATTTCGAGATTCAGGCGGCCATAAAACAAACCATACGCGCCGGCCACGAATGGCGCGGCGACCACCGCGCTGGCGCTGCGTTCCAGGAATTGCCGCCTGCCGGGCGAGCCCAGAGCGCCGGTGGATCGCGCCACGCGCCGTACGGGCCACACCAGGATGGCGAGCAGAAACGCCACCAGGGAACAGACTACCCAGCAGGCAAATGGAGCCGATATCAGCGCGTCATACCAAGTCAGGCGCGTGGGGCTCGCACGCCGTCCAGCAACGCCGAAGTTGAGAGCGAAGAGCGCGAAATATACCGCCAGACCGGCGACGGTGAGCAGGATGCGCGCCGTCCTGGTTTTTGCCACTCTCTTCACCAGCGCGCGCGCCCGCACGTACCAGTAGATCTGGCTCGCCAGGAAGATGGCTATCAGGATGCCGAAGATGAGCGGGAAAGACATCGAACCCTCTATGCGCGCTATTATGCCACAGGCCGGTGGACTGCACCTGGGATTCCAGTTTAAGCTGGATGGATGAGGGACAACTCCGGCGCGCGCTTCCGTACCTACTCCTTGCTGGGTCTGTTTGTCTTCCTGCGGCCGCTGGGCAATCTGTCTCTGGCGTGGGGCACCAAACATTTCCCGCAAGTATTGTCGTTGAACCCAGCGGTCTACCTGCGCGCGATGGTGGATCCATTCGTGGCGTTGGGCATCGGGATGCTGATCCTGGCGCTGCTTACCCGGATGGCGCTGCTGAGCCTCGCGGACTTGAGTTTCGTGCTGCCGGTGACGGCCATCGGCTATGTGCTGGCGACCCTATTTGGCCAAGTGTTTCTGCACGAAGCCGTTACCCTGCAGCAGTGGCTGGGAAGCGTGCTGATCTTCGTGGGCACCGGCGTGGTAGGCACGACTTCACAAAACACCACGACGCCGGGCGAGGGATCCGAATGAAGTGGCTCCTGTTGAGCATTGTGGTGACGGCTACGGCGCTGAGCGACCTGCTGCAAAGTCACGAGATGAAGAAAGCGGGCGAGCAATCGGTGGGCGCGCGGGGCCTCGCGCGATTGCTGAAGACCATTGCCATGCGCCGTTATCTGATCCTTTCGATCGTCTGCCTGGCGATTTCTTTCTTCGCGTTCATGGCGTTGGTGCAGGCTGAACCGCTCAGCTTCGCCGTGCCGGCCTCCGCGTCCAGCTTTATCTTGGAAACGGTGCTGGCGAAGTTCGTTCTGAAAGAACACGTGGGAGTGCGGCGCGGCGCCGGCGCGCTGCTGGTGCTGGGCGGCGTGATGCTATTGGCGCGCTGATCTGCCACCGCCCGGCCTCCAGCCGGCGCCGAGCGACTCCCCGCGCAATTTGTTGAAAGCGCAGCAGGGCGGCCTGAGAGGCCGGGCCGAGAGGGCACCCCGGCCATTGGCCTGCCCCACTAGAAGGCCAGGTCACTCTTCAGCTACGGGGACCAGCCTCCCGTCGCGCAGCAAGTAGTCGGCGCCGCGCCAGCGAATGCTTCTGCGCCCAAAGCTCGCCAGCCAGATGAGAAACGCCAGGGCATCCCAGACCGGGATCACCGGCATCTTGCGCCAAAGCCCGGGCTGCTTCAATCCCCACGTACCGATCATCCATGTCATGGCGCATCGGAGCGACAAGTAAGTGCCCAGATAAGCCGCGGCCACAGCCATCGATGGATGAACCGCAATCGCCGCGAGCGACCAGGGCAGCCCTTGCGTCAGCAGCAGTCCCAGGTGCCCCCACGGACGCATGTGCCGCATCACCACGATCCAGCGCAGGCGCTTGTGAATCAAGTCGCTCATCGATTGATAGTCGGCAACCGCCAGCACGGTATACGGCAGCAGCTCGACTTGGTGGCCTTGTTCGGCGATCAGCCGCCCGACCAGCAGGTCGTCGGCCGGGCGGTTCTCCAGCGACTCATAGCCGCCGAATTCGGCCAGGCGCGCGCGGGTGGTGGCGATAGTCGGCCCGAGGGCGAACTTGACTCCGTCCAACTGCCAGGCCACCACGATGCCCGCGTAGAAATCGGAAAACATGCCCATGGCCTGCAAGCTGTCGGCGAAGGTGCGCTCGTCCGCGGGCACGTAAAAGCAAGTCACTGCGCCGACCTTGGGATCGGCCAGCGGCGCAATCACGCTGCGCAAATAATCGGGCTGGACGCGCACGTCGCTATCGCTCATGACCACGACTTCGTACGCCGCCTCGCTCACCATGCGCGCCAGTTTGGCCACCTTGTCATTGGTGGCGATACGGCCCGATCCGAACAGCACGCGAATCTGGCGCTGAGGAAAATCGCGAATCAACTTTTCAATCACCGGCAACACCGGGTCGTCGCGGCCGTCCACGCAGAAGACAAGTTCATACTCCGGATAATCCTGCCGGCAGAAGCTGGCAAAGTTCTCATACGCGCCGGGATCCAGGCCGCGTATGGGCTTCAGGTTACTGACCGGCGGAGTGAAGGCGGCGCCGCGAGCCCCGGCATTCGATGCGCGGCGAAAGTAGGCCCAAGCGCTGTACAACGCGATCAAATAATAAATAAAGGGAATCGCCGCCACTCCAAGGAAAAGGACTGTCACAGTCTTATGCTACAGTAATGACTTGTGTGGCGTCGCCGGCTTTACTAAGCTCAACTTCCGCCCTGGTCCCGAGCGCATCCGGAGCGCCGTCCAATCCATCGTTCATCGCGGGCCGGATCAGCAAGGCGTTTTCGAATCCAATTCCGTCGCGCTAGGCGCGGCGCGGCTCAAGATTATCGATCTGGATTCCGGCGACCAGCCCATCTTTTCCGAGAGCGGCGACACGGTGATCGCCTTCAACGGCGAGATCTATAATCACGAGGAATTGCGCGTGGAACTGGAACGGCGCGGCCACCGGTTCCGCACGCGTACCGACACCGAAACGGTGCTGGCGGCGTTCCTCGAATGGGACACCGATTGTTTTTCCAGGCTGCGCGGCATGTTCGCGATCACGCTGTGGACCGAATCGCGCAAGCGGCTGGTGCTTGCCCGCGACCGCATGGGCATCAAGCCGCTGTACATCGCGCGCCACGGCGGCGATCTGCTGTTCGGCTCCGAGCTGAAAACCATTTTCGTGCACCCGGAGTTCGACCGGCGTCTCAGCCTGGCTGGTCTCGATTGCTACCTGGCGCTCAACTACGTGCCCGCCCCCTGGACGCTGGTGGAAGGCATTGAGAAGCTGCGTCCCGGATATTGGCTGGAGTGGCACGCGGGCGAGGTCCGGTCGCAGTCTTATTGGCGCTTGCCGCGGGGGCCGCAGCGCGATTGGAACCAGGCGGACGCCGCGGCGGAACTCGATGGGCTGCTGCGGCAATCGGTGCGCGAACATCTGCTCTCGGATGTGCCGCTAGGCGTCTGGCTTAGCGGAGGCATCGATTCGTCCACTGTGCTGCACTATGCCGCAACTGCTTCCAGCAACCGGCTGAGGACCTTTTCGATTTCCTTCCGCGGCCGCAGTTTCGATGAGACCGCTTACATTCGCGCGGCGGCCACGCAGTATTCGACCGATCACCAAGAATTCGACGTCAATCCCGAAGTGGGCCTGGCGGACGCCATCGAGGAATTCGCGCATTACTTCGATGAACCCAACGCGGACGCAGGCGCGCTGCCGGTCTGGTATCTGTCCAAGATGACCAGGCAGAATGTGACGGTGGCGCTGAGCGGCGAAGGCGCCGACGAGTTGTTCGGCGGATATCTGACTTACCGCGCCGATCGATATGCGCGCTGGATGCGGCGCTTGCCCGCGGGTATTCTGCAACTTGCGTTACAGGCCGTGCGGCGCTGGCCGGTTTCCGACGACAAGATCAGCTTCGAATACATGCTGACACGGTTTCTGGAAGGCTGCCGGATGTCGCCCGCGCGCGCACACGTGTATTGGAACGGCACATTTTCGGACGCGGAGAAGCGCGCGCTGGTGTGCACCGCCAACCCCGGCGCGCTGGCGGCAATCCTGGAAGAGTTGTCAGGGGCGGGCGAGGACCTGGCGGCCTATCTTTGGTTCGACCAACGCTACTATCTGCCGGACGATATCCTGATGAAGGTGGACCGCATGAGCATGGCGCACTCCATCGAAGTACGGCCGCCATTTCTGGACCATCGCATCGTGGAATTCGCCGCGTCCCTGCCCTCGCACTTCAAGATACGCGGAGCGCGCCAGAAAGCGATTCTGAAGGATCTGATGAAGGGCAAGCTGCCGCCGGCGATCCTGAAGCGGAAGAAAGTGGGGTTCGATATCCCCGCCCACCAGTGGCTGCGCGGCCCGCTGCGAGAGTTGATGCAGGACACCCTCGCGAGCGGCGCAGCGGAGCACGGCGAAGTGTTCCGGCCCACAGCGATCGAAGCCTGCATGCGCCGGCACCTCAATCGCCGCGCCAATCTTGGGTATCATCTGTGGGGACTGATGATCCTGTTTTTGTGGATGAAGAGATGGCAAATTCAAACGACGCCGGCAACTGCGCTCAACCATCAGCCAGCCGGCATCTCCACCTCTATCTAGCCGTCCTGCTGTTCGCGGGCGCCGTTTATCTGGGTTGCATCGTCTCGCCTCCATCGCTGATGGACGACGTGGACGCCGTGCAGGCGCAGATCGCGCGCAACATGCTGACCTCGGGCGACTGGGTGACGGCGCGCCTGGATGGCGTGGCATACCTGGAAAAATCCCCGCTCATCTACTGGACCATCGCGGTGGCTTACAGGATCTTCGGCGTGCACGATTGGGCGGCGCGCATTCCGGTGGCGCTCTCCGCCATGGGCCTCGGCTGGCTCACTGCCGCGTTCGGTATCTGGGCCTTTGGCCGCCGCGCCGGATTCTACGCCGGCCTGATCGTGGCCACGTGCATCGGACTGTTCCTGTTCACCCGAGTGCTGATTCCCGACGTGATGCTGACGTTGACCATCGCGCTGGCCATGTGGGCGTTGTTGCGCGCGCTCGACGACCAGGAGCCGCGTCCGCGCTTATGGGCTTTCGTTTTGGCCGCCAGTCTGGGGGTGGGCCTGCTGCTGAAGAGCACGGTAGCCGTGCTGTTTCCGGTTGCCGCAGGCGCGATCTACCTCTTCCTGACGCACCAACTGTTTTCAACGAAGACCTGGGAGCGGCTCCGCCCGTTCAGCGGATTGCTGATCGTGCTGCTGATTGCCGCGCCCTGGCACGTGCTGGCGACGCTGCGCAATCCGCCCTACTTCTCTTTCAGCTTCCACAGCGCGCCCGGCGAATATCACGGGTTTCTGTGGTTCTATTTCATGAACGAGCAGGTGCTGCGGTTCCTGAACTTGCGCTACCCGCGCGACTACAACACGGTGCCGCGCGTGTATTTCTGGCTGTTCCACCTGCTGTGGCTGTTTCCCTGGAGCGTCTATTTTCCGGCGGTGGCCAAGCTGTCGTTCAAGCCCGTAGATCGCGCCGGACGCACCCGTCTGCTGGCGCTCTGCTGGACGGGCTTCATGCTGATCTTCTTCACGTTTTCGACGACGCAGGAATACTACACGATGCCCTGCTATCCGGCGCTCGCGCTGCTGCTCGGTTCGGCGATGGCGGCGGGAGGCGATTGGGTACGGCGCGGCACGCGCGTGATTTCGGTAATCGCGGGATGCGCCGCCGTGGCGCTCATCGCGATCTTTGTACTGGTGCGGAATGTTCCCGCGCCCGGCGATATCTCGATGGCTCTTTCGCAGCGCCCCGGCACTTACACACTGTCACTCAGCCACATGGAAGACCTTACGCTGGCATCGTTCGCGTACCTGCGCCTGCCGCTGGCGGTAGCCGCCATCGCGTTTCTAGCGGGAGCGTTGGGGACCTTGCGCGCCACCGGCCGGCGCGCGTTTCTGGCCGCGGCGTTGATGATGGTATTGTTCTTCCACGCCGCCCGCTTGGCCATGGTGACGTTCGACCCCTATTTGTCGTCGCGGCCGCTGGCGGAGGCGCTGCTGCGCTCTCCCGAGGGCAGATTGATTGTGGACCACCACTACTATACATTCTCGTCCGTCTTCTTCTATACGAACCGGACGGCGCTGCTGCTGAACGGCCGCTTCAACAACCTGGTGTACGGTTCGTACGCGCCCGGCGCTCCGGATGTGTTCATCGACGATGCGCAATGGAAGAGCATGTGGCTGGGCGCGGATCGGTGCTATGTGGTGGCTAGCGACTACGCGGTGCCGCGGTTTGAAAAGCTTGTGGGGAAGGCGGCGCTGAACGTGGTGGCGGCAAGCGGAGGCAAGGTGGTGCTGAGTAACCGTCCGCTGTGAGGTTGTGGCGCACGCTTCAGCACCAGCGGCCCTGAGGGCCGTCAGCAGTCTCGGAGAACGTTCCGCCGGGACGTGGCGCGAGCTTTAGTTAGCCCTGCTTTAATTAGCTTGCAGCGGGACTTCAGTCCCGCCTTTTCAATAACTTCCGGAATGGTTCTCTGGAGAGAGCGTGCTGCTGCCGGCTTCAGCCGGCAGTTCCGCGCCGGGCGCGCGGACTCCAATCCACTTGCTCGATGCGCCCGATCACGAACATATAGAAAAAAGCTCCCGCCAGCACTATGCCGGTAGCCACCGCGAAGGCCCAGAAGAACTGGCCGGTGCGTTCGACGACTAAGGCAGTCAGGGCCGGCGCGGCCACTCCAGCCAGGTTGCCGACTCGGTTCTGCACCGGGGTCCATTTGCCGGCGGCTGAGCAGCCCGCAACTCGTGCGACCGCAGGAGATCGGATTTTGTCACCCCTCAGGCTGCGGAGTTTCAGGGGCCGAGCGGCACTTTTCGCAGAGAAAGCCTCTCCCATCGACTTTGGTCAGGTAATAGAAGTTAGGAAACGTGGCTTTGCAGCCGTCGCAGCGGTTGAGCGCTCCCAGCGCCTCGTGCAAGGCATCTTCTTCACCCGTTCCTCGAAGAAACCCAATCTCAATCAGATACCAGAAGTTCAGGATTGGGACCAAGCCTACCAACATAAACCATCCGCTTCGCCCCCTGTCGTGGCAACGCTTAACGTTTACAGCCAGCGTTGGATAAAGCATCAGGAGCGCATAGGCGAAAGACAGAACGGAATTGTTAAACTCCCAACCAACAACTACAAGACACACGTAAACGAGGAAGTAAGGGACGTAATAACCCCACCACTGTGCACGGCTAATTCGGCCTTCAAACGAAAATAGCAGATTCTCGAGACTCATAAACCACGCCTTGCGAAGGCGAGGACTCCAATCCACCTGCTCGATGCGGCCGATCACGAACATATAGAAGAACGCGCCGGTCAGCACGATGCCGGTGGCCACAGCAAAGGCCCAGAAAAACTGGCCGGTGCGCGCTACTACCAAGCCCGTCAGCGCCGGCGCGGCCACTCCGGCGAGGTTGCCGACCCCGTTCTGCACCGCGGTCCATTTGCCGGCGGCGGGCGGCCCGGCCAGGGTCTGGATGAGCGCCCAATGATTGGAGCTCCACATCCCGAAGAAAATGCACGCGATGAACAGCAGAGCCATGGAGAGGTCTTTGCTATCCACCATGGCCACCGGCAGGATGATGGTGGACAACGTCAGGCCGCCGACGGTGAAAGTCTTGCGCACGCGCGTGGGGGTGGCGCCCGCGGCGATCCAATGATCGGAGAGCCAGCCGCATAGCGTCGAGGAAAGCCCGATCGCCAGAAACGCGAGCGATCCCATGGCGGCCATGCGATCCATCGAGAAGTGCCGCTCCATCACCATGTACGAAGGCAGCCAAGTGAGCAGGAAGTACCAATAATAGTTGCCGCAAAACAGCCCGGCAAAGGAGCCCCAGGCGGAACGCTGCTCCAGAATGTGGAACGTGCTGGGCGGATCCGCGACCCGTTCAACCGCGATTCCGGCACCGCGCGGCATCCATTTCATCCACGGGACGAGCCAGGCCAGGCTGGCTGCGCCCAGCACGAAGAAGAAGGGCCGCCAGCCGAAACGCGCCATGAGCATCCCGCCGACGAGCGTCCCCAGAGCCGGCCCGAATTTCGATCCGGCGTCAATCAGTCCGTTGGCGAGACCGCGATGGTGCTCCGGAAAATGCGTCGCGAAAATCCTGGAATACGACGGATAGGCCGCCGACTCCGCCATCCCCAGCAGCAGGCGCAATCCGAATAGTACGACGAAAGTCCGGGCCAGACCGGTGGCCGCGGTGGCGGCCGACCACGCCAGGTACGCGGCGGCATAGACCCAAGCCACATCGAAGCGGTCCAGCACGAATCCCACAATGCCGAGCAACTGGCACAGCGCATATGCCCAGAAGAATGCGGACAGCAGTTGCCCCAGCCGGGCCGGGTCCAGACCCAAACCTCCTTTCTCGGGCGAGGCCATCAGTAGCGGTCCCGCGATCGAGAGATTGCTGCGATCGATATAGTTGATGAAGATGGAAACGACCAGCAGTGCGAGCACAGCCGTTTGCGCCCGTGACAACTTAGTGCGGACAGCAGCGGGGGGGGTGGACATAGGAGTTAGTTGGTGGGCTTGTCGCGCGGCGGCGCAACCGTAGCGAAGTCTTTCTTGACCCGCTCGACATACTGGTCGAGCAACTCGGCGACGCGCTCCCGGTGCGGCGACTTCACGATCATCCCCACGTGGTGCGGCATGTGCATGCGCCACACGATCTCCGGATCGTTGTACGCCGAAGTGTCCGGATGCTCCTGCCTGGCGAGCGACACCAGCAGCGCGGCATAATCGTTCGCGGGTGGCGGAGGCGCATACGGCAGGTTGCCGCCGGCGATCTCCACCTTGGCCCACTCGCCCCACAAATTCAGACCCGTGGCCGCCTCCACCAGTTCGGCGATGTGCGCTCCGCCCACGCGCGCCGACGTTTCCAGGAAATACAACTCGCCGTCGTCACCCTTGATGAACTCGGTGTGCGAAACGCCGCGGACCAGGCCCATGGCCGCCAGCACGCCTTGATTGGCGGCCACGAGCGCCTGCGCATCTGCGGAACCGCGCTCCAGCAGGCGCGTGGTGAAAATGCCGCCGCGGTGCGAGACATCCAGCGGCGGATAGCCGTACTGGCTGGCCACGGCGAAGAGAATCCGGTTCTCGTAAACGATGGAATCTACGTGACAGACATCGCCCGGAACGAAGCGCTCCACCAGGAAGAACGACCGCCGGTCGCCAAGCGCCCGGTCGGCCGCGCGCAATTCATCGCGCGAGTGCACGATCTGGATGCCGATGGCCCCCGCCATCAGGCGCGGCTTTAACACCCACGGCGGGGGCACACGCGCGGTAAACTTCTCGACCTTCGCGTCGTTGAGCAGGTGCACGAACTCGGGCACGTGCAGGCCTGCCTCCATGGCCCTCATGCGCATGGCCAGCTTGTCGCGAAAGTAACGCGTGGTGGTTTCGCCCATGCCGGGAATGCGCAGATGCTCGCGCAGGGAGGCGGCCATCTCCAGATCGAAATCGTCGAGCGCCACTACGCGGTCGATGGCCTCGGTGCGGGCCAGGTGGCTGATGGCCAGCAGCGTATCGTTGCGGTTCCAGGTCTTGTCCTGGTCCGGCATGTAGAAGATATCTTCGACGCTTTCCCGCGGCCACTGCGCTTTGTCGCGCAGGCTCAGCGAGGTGATCAGGAAGACGCGCGCGCCCTGCCGCTTGGCCTCGCGCATGAAGTCGTGGCCCTTCTCGTAACTGGCCAGGCACAGGAAAGTCGGCAAGAAGGGCAGTATAGCAGGTGCCAAGGGTGTATAACAGACTAAGAGGGGCTGACTGTGATTCGTGTACTTTCTTTACTGCTGGGTTCTTTGCTAGCCGGGGCACTGCTCGATGCCGGCACACCGTTTCGACCGGCCATCGAGCGCGGCGCTACCGGTTGGACGGCGGAGCGCGGGGTGCTGGCGGTGGACGCCTCCGTATCGCACGAAAGCGCCGCATCGCTGCGCGTGGAGCCGGGCAGTTCAACGGACGCTTGCGTGCGCTCCGCGCCCGTTTCCCTGCGTATCGGCAGAAGCTACGAAGTCAGCGGCTGGGTGCGCACCGAAGACGTGCAGGTGCGCGACTTGGACCGCTCACCCATCGCAGTCGGCGCCGCGCTAACCATGGCTTCCATGCCGTTCGACGTACACTCGGCCGCGCTGGGCGGCACGCGGCAGTGGACGCATTTGGCGCTGCGCTTCGTCGCCAGCCGCGCGGAAGACCGCATTCTGTTGACGGTGGGCAACGGGGGCGCGTTTACGGGCAAGGCGTGGTTCTCGGGCGTCACGCTGGATGAGGCCGCGTCCGCTGGCGACCCGCCCGCCGCCACAGTGCGCACATTCGGCCCGGCGTACCGGTATCCATCGGCCGGCTGGATTTATTTGCACATCGAAGGCCAGCCCTACGAGCGCGGCTACCAGCACGGGTACTTGATGGCGCGCGAGATTCCGGAGTATCTGGAGCGTTGCGCCGCGAGCCTCGGCGCCAAGGCTGAAGCGGATAGCTGGGATCAACTCCGGACCACGGTCAACGCGCTCTTCTTGCGCGGTTTCGACCGCGAAATCCTGGAAGAAATGAAGGGCATCGCCGAGGGCGCTTCCGATGCCGGCGCGAAGTGGCTGGGGCGGCGCATCGACTTGGTCGATATCGTGGTCGCCAACACCACCGTGGAACTGGGCGAATTGCGCGGCGCTATGCCGATGACACCCACCGGACTCGAGGGTCTGCAGCTTGATGCGCCGCCGTACTTCGACCGCAAACGCGACTCGGTGCTGGATCATTGCAGCGCCTTCGCGGCTACCGGCCCGGCCACGCGCGACGGCAAGATGGTCATCGGGCAGGTGACGTGGTGGCCGCTCACGCTGGCCGAGCAGACCAACGTGATGCTGGACATTAAGCCGGCGAACGGCCACCGCCTCATCATACAGAGCTATCCGGGCGGGATCGAGAGCGGCACCGATTGGTATCAGAACGACGCAGGCGTGGTGCTCACCGAGACCACCATTCGCCAGTCGCCATTCAACATCGCGGGAACGCCGGTGGCTTTCCGCGCGCGCGAGGCGATTCAATACGGCGGCAACGTGGATGAAGTGGTGGCGCAGTTGGGGACGCACAATAACGGCCTCTATACCAACGAGTGGCTGATCGGTGACGCCAAGAACAACGAGATCGCCATGTACGAACTGGGCACCGCCCGCACGAAGCTGTGGCGCAGTTCGAACAACGATTGGTTCGGCGGAACCGAAGGGTTCTATTGGGGCGACAACAACGCCAAGGATCTGCAGGTCCGGCTGGAGTATGTTCCCGATCCGCAGGGCGCACCCGAGTACGTGCCTTACGCTCCGCACACGCGCGATACGGCTTGGCAGGATCTCTACCAGAAGTATCGCGGGCAGATCGACGAGCAGTTCGGATTCCTGGCATTCCGCACGGCCCCGCTGGTGAGCGCTTCGACTATGGATGCGAAGATCGCCACCGCCGACATGGCGCAACACCTGATGGTGTGGGCGGCCATCGGCAAACCCAACCAGCGCGAATGGGTGGCTGGGCAGGGGGAACGGCATAACTACGCGAAGAATGACGGACTTTTCCCGTCCGGCTATCGTCTGTTCCGCGGCGAAGCTTCCGAAGGATTGCGCGCCGCGATTGACGCCAACGAGAAGGCCCGCCTTGCGGCTCCTGCGGCGGACCAGAAGCCGGACAAGGCCCAGCACGAGAAAGCGTTCGACAAAGATCGCCTTTGGAAAGGCTGGATCCTCCCCGCCGGCGATGCGGATGTATGGTTCGTAGCGGGATCGGCAGTGTATTATCGCGATCTGAGATCGGACGAACCGGCACTGCAGATGGAGGCGCGGCGCGCCGCTTACCGGCGCTTGCAGATCTCAGCCAGCCCGGAGGAACATTACTGGCTGGAAGCTATGAAAGGCGTGCTATTCCTGGATGCGCTGCGCCGGCGTATGGGCGACGACCCCTTCCTGAAGCTGATGCGCAATTACTTCGCCTCGAATACCACGAAGACAGTGACGGCGCAGTCGTTCCTGAACCAGGCGGGCGCAGCGTTTACAGTCGACGCGGGCGCCGGGGCTGTTTATAAGACGACCGATATCGGGGACCGCCTGCATTCGGCGATCTTGGTTTACGGCACGGTACGCGAAGCGGGCGCCAACCGGTACGCAGCCGAGCAACTGCAGAAGCGATTTCTGGACGAGCATGAGAGCGCCGTTCCAATCCGCAAGGATTTTGAAGTGACGGACGAAGACCTGCTGCACCGCGATGTGGTCTTCGTCGGCCGTCCCGAGGCAAACTCGGCGCTGGCCGATTGGAGCGCCCGATTGGGTCTCGACTACGGCGAGAATGTATTCCGGCTCGACGGCGCGGCGCACGCGTCCGAACGCGATGCTCTGTTGTTTGCGGGAAAGAACCCCCTGGACCAAGCTCATATGGTGTTGGTGGTGGCGGGAAATGACGCGCTACGCACCGTGAAGCTAGCCCAGGCGGTGCACGATTGGAAGACCGGCGAATATGAGTTAGTGGAGGATGGCAAGGTGTCGGCGGGATTCGTGGGAAGTGTTCGCAAGAGTGCGGACACGGTTCGCTGAGGCGGGCGGGTAATTCTGCCGGCCAATTCTGCCCGCAGCCGGCTCTGCATCACGGGCTGTATTGTTAGCCGCGCTGGCAAGAGGCGGTTTCGCCGTCACACGAACCAAGGGCAGCCACCACTTTCTCCGTCACGAAGACGGCCGAAGCACGGTGGCGTCCATCCACTCTGGCGAGACACTGGACCGGGGCTGCGCACGAGGTGTTTCGCGACAGTTTTCCCAAAACGGCCGACCGCCCGTCAGCCCGGGGCCGCCCATCCGGCCCTCCGTTTATGTCATAATCCTTTGCATGTCAGCCGTTGCTGTCGTCAAGATGGAGCCCAAGTCGGAGGGCATCGCCACGCCGCGCAAGAAGCGGCCCAAGGAGTTGGCCATCATCACCGAATGCTGCACTGGCTGCGCCGGCTCGCCGGCCTGCGTGCCGTATTGTCCGGTGGCCGATTGCATGTATTGGGTGCCCGACGAAGAGCATCCGCCCTTCGGTCACATCGAAGTGGACCCGGTGCTCTGCATCGGATGCAAGAAGTGCACCAGCAAGGGGCCGGACGGCGCCTTCCTGGACGGCTGCCCGTGGGACGCCATCGAAATGGTTCCCATCGAGGAAGTGGAAGCGGCGCTCGGCTTCAAGATGACGGTCTGACATGAGCCACGAGATCCAGCAGCGCGAGCACGAAGGCATCGTGATTCTGGATTTCAAAGGCCGCATCACGGTAGGCCCGGAGGCCAGCGCGTTGCGCGAGAAGGTGTCGGCTGTGACCGCCGCCGGCTCGAAGAACATCATCCTGAACCTGGCCCATGTGGACTACATCGACAGCACCGGATTGGGCGCGCTCGTCATGTGCGCGACCAACCAGCGCAAGGCGGGCGGCGCGCTGAAGCTGGAGAACCTGAACCGGCGCAATATCGAGCTCCTGGTCATGACCAAGCTCGCCACGGTGTTCGACTTGTTCACCGATGAGCAGGACGCCGTGAACAGTTTCTTCCCGGACCGCGCCATCAAGACGTTCGATATCCTGAGCTTCGTCGAGCAAATGAGGAAAGAAGGATAGCCGGCGCACGCTTCAGCGTGCCGCCGTGGGCTTCAGCCCATGGTGCTGGCGGGCGCCCGAAGATGGCGAGCTGAAGCTTGCCGCAGCACGCTATCCAGAGAACCACTGCGCAAGTCACTGATCTAGCGGGACTAACGTCCCGCAGGGCGAACTGAAGTTCGCCCCTGCACGCTGAAGCGTGCGCCACGATCTCTTACATGTAGTCCGGCGCCTGGATGCCCAGAATATCCAGCGTCCATTCCAACTGCCGACGGAAGAAATCGGTCACCCACAGCAGGAACACTTTCTTTTCCCGGTTCTCCTCGTGGATGATCGGATACAAGTGGTAGAAGTTGTTGAACGTTTGCGCGACCTGAAACGCGTATTTGGCCACGTGCGCCGGCTCTCCCGCCGTTACGGCGCGCTCCACCGCCGCATCCGCCTTCGAGGCGGCCAGCAGCACCTGCCAGAAGTCTTCGCGCGCAAGCTGGCGGCCCAGCGCTGCGCGCGTCAGCTCCGCGCCAAAGTCGGGCAGGCGCTCGCCCTTCTCCTCCAGCTTGCGCAGAATGTTCCGCGCGCGCACGGCGGCGTATTGCACGTAGGGTCCGGTCTCGCCCTCGAAACTCAACGCCTCCTGAAAATCGAACGCGATCACCGAATTGCGCGTGTACTTCAGCAGAAAATAGCGCAACGCGCCGATGGCAATCTGCGAGGCGATAGCGCGCTGTTCGGCGGGCGTGGCTTCGGCGTGGCGCGCGGCCACCTCTTCCAGCGCCTTGGCGATCAGCGTGTCGATCAAGTCGTCCGCTTTCACGCCCAGGCCCTTGCGCCCCGAGACCTCCACATACGGCCGACGACGGTCCTCTTCGGAAAGCGGGATGCCCAACTCGGCCGAGCAGCGCGGCGACAGCGCCACCATTTCGTACGAAAAGTGCACGGATTGCGCGGCCTGCTCCGCGTAGCCCAGCGCCTTCAGGCCGGCCACCACCACATCTTGCAGATACGATTGCCGGACGTCGATGACATTGTAAACACGCGTGCCGCGGCCAAAAGACGGCGTCGCGGCGGCATCCGACAGCGGCTCATCGGTCGAGACCCACAGTTCGCGGCCATCCGCGTAGCGCAAGAACGGGCGATAGTGGAAATCCTTGCCCAGCAAGCCGAATTTCCAAAGCTGATAGGCGATGTCCTTGCCCACATACGTGACCGTGCCGTCGGAACGCACGATCACCTTGCTGTCTTCCGTGCCGGAATCGCCCGCGAAAGCCGCGGCGGGCATCACCCAGCATCCTGCGTTTTTGCCCTGAGTCTCCAGGTAAATGGCCTTGCGTTGCTTCAGCAGATCGAACGCCGACGCCCAGAACTGCAAGTGCAGGATCTCGCTCTCGCGCGGCAGTACGTCGTACTCCACGCCCAGCCGCAGCATGGTGGCCAGGTGCCGCTCGACAATCGCGTCCGCCACAATGTGCGCCAGTTCGGCCTGCGCGCCGTTGCCGGCTTCGATGGCGTGCAGCGTCTCGCTGCGCCACGCGCGCGATTCGGGCGCCTCACTGTAATAAGCCGAAGTGCGCGCGTATAAGTTCCAGCAGAGATAGTCGAAGCGCACGCCGGGGTCTTCGGTAAGCTGCCGGACTTCGCCGGGCGTTTTGTGTTCCAGGTAATGAAAGCCCACCACCACATCGGCCACCTGCACGCCGGTGTTATCGATGTAGTTCTGCACTTCCACGCGTTCGCCGCGCGCGCGCAGCATGCGCACGAAGGTATCGCCCAGCGTGGCATTGCGCAGATGTCCGATGTGCGCCGCTTTGTTGGGATTGATGTTGGTGTGCTCGACGATGACCTTGCCGTTCGCCGCGGCTGTTTCTTCGGCCGGGGGAGTGAGCAGCCCCTGCCCATAGGCGGCGCGGTCGAAACGGATGTTAATGTATCCGCTTCCGGCCACTTCGAGCGCCGCCACACCCGGAATCGAGCCGATGCCGGCCGCCAGCTCCGCGGCAATCTTGCGCGGCGGCTGCCTCAATTGCTTGGCCAACTGGAATGCGGCCGGCACGGCCAGCTCGCCGAAATCGCTCTGCTTGGGCTGCTCGACGGCGACCGCGAGATCGATACCATAGCGCGCCTGGATGTGCTCGTGAAAGGCGCGCTGAACCTGTTTTTCGAGGGAGTGAAACATCTACGGAAGGAACTCCGGATCGAGAATCTGCTCGACCGTGAAGGGGCATTCGGCGGGGAAGTGACTCTCCGGCAGGCCAGTCTGAATCGCATTGCGGCGCACAGCGAACTCATAGTTCCCGGCTAGGTCCATCTTGATCCTGCGCCGCAAACTAGGATTCCGTTTGAGGAGACGATCCACACCTTTCCGTTGGACGGTAGCGGTGTCTCGCCATGACCGCGACCTCTTCTCTGGCTGAAAACGCAACTTCAGCAGGTGAATCAGCAGCACTTCCATGCGGCTGTCCAGCGCCCGGAGATCCCGTATCCCCATGTCTTCGATCTCTTCTGCCAAGTGATCCGTATCAGCCTGTTCCGGTCGGCTGCCTCGCAGTGTCTCTGCGGCGCGGCGGCTCCATTCAAACAAATCGCGTTCGTAGAGGCGCGATAGCTCCACCGAGGTCTTTGCACGTTGTGATTGCATGGGCCTCCTTCATTGTACCTGTGGCAGGAAGTCCAAATCGAGGATCTGCTCGACGGTAAACGGACACTCGGCGGGAAACCGTTCGCGATCGAGATCCGTCCTGGCAATCGCCAGGCGTAAAGCCTTCGCGTAGGTGTCCGGCAATTCGCTGGCGAGTTTGCTCTTCAGGCTCGGACTCTGCTTAAAAAGGCCGTGCAACTCCATACGCTGCTCCGTAATGGCCAGGAGTAACGATCGTTTTCCTGGGCGCAATTGCCAAAGCAACAGATGCGCCAGCAGCGCTCGCGCGCGGCGATGCAGTTCCTTCAGATCTTGCTTGCCCAGGTCCTCGATTTCTTCGGCGATATGCTGGATATCGCTGACGCGCACCTGTCCCGCGCGCAGCAATTGCGCGTTGCGCCGGGTCCATTCGAAGAAATCTTCGTCGTAGAGGCCCGATAGATCCGCGGTGGTGGCCCGTTGCGATTGCATCTTACTTCCCCATTATATGCGCTTCGCGAATGACGATATAATCCGGTTTCAATACTCTCAAAAAGGAGCTTCCATTGCGAAAAAAGATTACTGTTGTGGGCGCCGGTAACGTCGGCGCCAATTGCGCCCTCCGCATTGCCGATAAGGAACTCGCGGATGTGGTGCTGGTGGACGTCATCGAAGGCGTCCCGCAAGGCAAGTCGCTCGACCTGCTGCAGTCCGGCCCCGTTCAAGGCTATGACGTGACGCTTACCGGCGCCAACGACTACGAGCCCACCGCCAATTCCGATATTGTGATCCTCACCGCCGGCTTCCCGCGCAAGCCCGGCATGAGCCGCGACGATCTGCTGCTGGCCAACTACGACATAGTGCGCGCCGCCACCGAGCAAGTCGTGAAGTATTCGCCGAATTCCATCCTGCTGATTGTCACCAACCCGCTGGACGCCATGTGCCAGACGGCTTACATGGTTTCCAAATTCAGCAAGAACCGTGTCATCGGAATGGCCGGCATTCTGGACAGCGCGCGCTTCCGCACCTTCATCGCGCAAGAGCTGAAGGTATCGGTGGAGAACGTGACCGCGGTGGTGATGGGCGGCCACGGCGACACCATGGTCCCGGTGGTTCGCTTATCGAACGTCTCGGGGATACCGCTCACCGAGCTGATGGACCAGGCCACCATCGATGGCATTGTGACCCGCACCCGCAATGGCGGCGCCGAGATCGTGAAATATCTCAAGACCGGCAGTGCCTATTACGCGCCGTCGGCCGCCGCCGTCGAGATGGCCGAGTCGATCTTGAAGGACAAGAAAAAGGTCCTGCCTTGCGCCGCTTACCTGGAAGGCGAATACGGGATCAACGGCCTGTTCGTTGGGGTGCCGGTGAAACTGGGCGCGCGCGGCATCGAGCAGATCTACCAGGTGAAGCTCCTGCCGGAAGAGCAGGCCATGCTGCAAAAGAGCGCGGCGGCGGTGCAGGAGCTGGTGGACGTGATTCGGGCCAAGCATGGGTAGCATTTGCGGGGCTAAAGCCCCGCGCGGGCTCAAGCCCGCCCTCCATTTCACTCTCGCGCTGCTTGCATTGGCCGTGTGTTGCCAAGCGGCTGTGCCCACTCCGGCGCAGCACTTCGGCTACACTCCCGGCGACGACTACAAACTGGCCGACACCACCGGGATCTTCGCCTATTTCCATGCGCTCGCCGCATCCAGCGACCGCATCCGGCTGGAGGAGTTCGGGCGCAGCTCCGAAGGCCGGCCCATGTTCGTCGCGTTCATCTCCGCGCCGGACAACCTGAAGAAGCTGGACCGCTATCGCCAGATCAACGCACGGCTGGCGCTGGGGCAGGCTAGCGCGGAGGAGGCGCGCGCGTTGGCCGAAGAAGGCCGCGCGGTAGTTTGGATCGACTCCGGCCTGCACGCCAGCGAAGTCGCGCCCGCGCAGCAAGCGCCGCTGCTCGCCTACAAAATGCTCACCGACGACAGCGCCGAAGTAGAGATGGTCCGGCGCAACGTGATCCTGATGCAGGTACCGGTGATCAATCCGGATGGCCTGGACATGATCGCGCATTGGTACCGGAACAACGTGGGCACGCCCTACGAAACCGCGCCCATGCCGTGGCTCTTTCAGAAGTATGCCGGGCACGATAACAATCGCGACTGGTTTATGCTCAACCTGGAAGAAACCCGCAACGTGTCGCGCCTGCTGTTTCGCGAATGGTTTCCGCACATCGTCTACAACCAACATCAGGCGCCGCCCTTTCCGGCGCGCATCTTCGTGCCGCCTTACGCCGAACCGTTGAACCCCGATATCCCGGCGGCCGTGATGGAAGGCATCAACAAACTCGGCGCGGCCATGCGGGAACGCTTCGCGCGCGAGGACAAGCCCGGCGTGCTCTCCTATTTCGGCTTCGACGCCTGGTGGAACGGCGGCCTGCGCTCCGCGCCTGCGTTCCACAACATGCACGGCATTCTGACGGAAACCGCCGGCTATGCTTACGCCACACCCAAGACCTACCCGGCCGGCGATCTGCAGGCGGCCTTCGCCAACGGCGCGGCCACCCGCGAGCCGTCCATGTTCTACGAACGCCCGTGGATGGGCGGCAAATGGGGCCTGCGGGACGCCATCGAATACATGCTCACGGCGGACATGGCGCTGCTGACCGAGGCCGCCGCGCACCGTGCGGACTACCTGCTGAAGAGCTATCAACTGGCGCGCCAGGCCATTGCCACGGGCGCGGAGGGCAAGCCATACGCGTACGCGATCGCGGAGAAGCAATGGGACTGGCCCACTGCGTGGGACTTTCTGGAACGGCTGTCGCTGGCGGGCGTCGAGGTGCGGCGGGCGCGCGCGGAGTTTCGCGCGCATGGCAAGCAGTACGCCGCCGGCACGCTGGTGCTTCCCGCTGCGCAACCGTTTCGCCCCTACCTGATCGACCTGCTGGAACCGCAGCACTATCCGAACTTGAAAGAGAAGCCCTATGACATCACCGGCTGGACGCTCCCCATGCAGATGGGCGTGAGCGTGGACCGCATCGACGAGCATTTCGACGCGTCGCTCGACCCGGTGACGGAGTTTCGCGCGCGCGGGTCGGTAGCCGGCAAGGGCGCAGTGCTGCTGCTGGATCATCGCGAGAACGACGCGTTCCTGGCCACGTCGTTCTTCATGGATCGCGAGGGCGCCGTGCGGTGGACGTCCGACGGCACGATCGTGGTGGACAGCGCGTACACCGAAAATGGCGCGCGCGCGGACAATTTCGCGCGGCAGTTCAGCGTCAGCGTGACGCTGGCCGATGCCGCTCCCGCCCCCGCCTACGAATTGCGGCGGCCGCGCGTGGGACTCTACCAGTCTTGGACCGCCAACTCCGACGAAGGCTGGACCGAGTGGCTGCTAGACCGCTATCACGTGCCCTACACGCTGCTGCACAACGAGGATATCGGCCAGGGCGGGTTGCGCGCACGGTTCGACAGCCTCGTCCTGGCTTCGCAATCGGTGACGTCGATCTTGAACGGCTGGCGCAACGGCGAAATGTCGTTCCGGCGGGAGGGCGCAACTTCCGAGGTGATGGTGCAAAGGCCCGAGTACACCGGCGGCATCGGTCCGGGAGGCATCGTCCAGTTGCAGAAGTTCGTGCGCGAGGGCGGCACGCTGATCGCGCTGGATACGGCCGCGGAGCTGCCTCGGGAGTTCTTCCCGCTGCCGCTGCTGAATGTGGGCGGCGCGCCGTTTTCGTGTCCAGGATCGCTGGTGCGGCTCACGGTGGATACGTCCCAGCCGCTGGCTTTCGGCATGCCGAAGGATGCGATTGCGTTTGTGACGGGCGGCGAGGCCTTCGACCTCAACCTGGCGCCCGGATACAACCAGGGTGAGCGCGAAGTGCGGGTGGCCGCGCGCTTCGCCGCGAAGGACCTGCTGGCCAGCGGCTACGTCGGCGGAGAGAAGGCTGTGCTGGGCAAACCGGCGCTGGTGGACGCGCGTTTCGGCAGCGGGCACGTGGTGCTGTTCGCGTTCCGCCCGCAGTTCCGGGGGCAGCCGTTCGGGACCTTCAAGTTCCTGTTGAACGCGGTTTATCTGGCGTCGGCGCGGGTGATGTGACAGCCCCTGTGGCGCACGCTTCAGCACCAGCGGCCCTGCGGGCCGTCAGCAGTCTCGGAAACCGGGCCCGAGTTGCGTCATAATGCCAGAAGGCGCAGCTCGGCAGTTAAGGCCGCCTACACCTTGGGTG
>Ga0181536_10001631_pt1 | contig 26164 bp, 17 predicted proteins | sample PEATcosm2014_Bin_41_FD_121105 | JGI IMG/M metagenome (GOLD analysis project Ga0181536, IMG submission 121105) | Peatland microbial communities from MTU Mesocosm Facility, Houghton, MI, USA - PEATcosm2014_Bin17_60_metaG | ecosystem: Environmental > Terrestrial > Soil > Wetlands > Peat | place...
CGCCTGATGAACCACCGGCACCAGTGGCTGGAGATTCCCCATCAAAATCGTTATCGTCTTGACACCAGCGCCTCATGAAAACCCCGCGGCTTTTCGACGCCTAAACTAACTGCCATTCGGGTCGCTTCCTGGTATTGTCATATTTTGTAAAGGTAAAGTAAAGTCATCGGAGGTCGTAGGTCTCAATCAATACTTTCGCCCAATAAAACATGCAACATATTGCACAGCAAGTGTTTATTGAAATACAGTTGCGATCACACTTTTGCGTTCCCTGCACTGCAATACGCGAAAATCACTCACTCTCGCAAGGATTTCTGACCAGTAGAGTAGAGAGGGAAAGCACGGGTTGAGAGGCCCGAAGGCCAATGACCGCCGCTTCCCTCCCCCTCGTCGAACCGGACGTGCGGCTTTTCCGCATCCGGCTCTCATGCAGTCTGTCGCCACGGGCATTCACAGGCTGATTAACCCCATTCGGCTGAGATGTTCATAGAAGCTCGTCCCCGCCGGTGGACGGTAGCCGCGCTGACTCCTGCGTTGCAGATGATACGTCAGCCGTTGCCGAACATACGAGTTGATCTGCCGATAGGCTTTGCGCGGATACCCCAGACTGAAATACTTCCCCCATCCGCGCAGGTGCCGGTTGATCGTCTTGGTCAGTTCGGGCAGGGGGGTGTGGCACTGCTCTAGCCCGGTCATCTGCCGCAACGCTTCCCGCTCGCGGGCCAATGCCTTGGCTTGTTCGTCGGGGTTCATGTCAGGAAGCCGCTGGCTTCCAGCTTGTTCAAGCCCTTGACCGATTTGCCGAAACGATCCTGGGCCAGCTTCTCGACTTCATTTTTGTCAAGTTTGCTCTCATCCACGATCTTCAGGATGAGGTTGCGCTGCTTGTCCGAGCAGTTCCACTTCTCCTCCGACGACCGATGGCCATTCCCGTTGCCGTTGGTCCCGGGCAGGAATCCCGTGTTCTGAATGTCCCGGTCCACGTTGCTTTGGAGCGTGGCAAAAAGTTGCCGGCTCTCATTTTCAACCTGGCTGATGTCGCTGACCTCTTTGCGGACGGTCAGCGAGTACTGGTGTGACGAATAACCCGGCAAGCCGAGCTTCTTGGAATAATTGGCTTCAAGCACAATCATTTTGATTCTCCTTTCGTTGAAACGAAAACACCCGGTTCATCACCGGGCGCTTTGATCCGTGTTTTTGATTTACGAGCAGCCGCCGTGGATCAAGGGGCGGCCTCCGTGTTGTTTGGTGGGAAATCCAGATGCAGCGTGGGATTGGCCGGCACGATGGACTCAGTGGCGAATTTCACGTTGATCGCCGTAAATTTGCCCTGCCGCCACCGCCCCTCGTTTTCCAGCCAGCGCCGGATGAACTCCGCCACCGATTGGCGGCAGGTGTCGCGCACCAGTTCAATCCGGCGGGGATCGTTGGCGTATTGCGACAGCACCGGGGTCAAATCCCGGCGCAGTTCCTCCAGCAGGTCCATGGGCGAGCCTCTGGCCCAGCCGCGTGCCGTGGTCTCCTTGATTTCGTCGGTGTGGCTGGCTGGTGGCAGACTGCACCTTATTTCAGGGGCGCACACAATCAGCGTGCTGCCGCCAATGCGCAGTTCCCAGGTGTCGTAGAGGCGAATGTGATACCGGTACGTTACGGGAACTTTCATTTCTGCGTGGTTGGTTCCCAGGTCAATACCCAAGAAGCGCCTGGCGTTGCTGCGTTCCAACACTTCGGTCTGCTTGGAACTTGCGACTTCCAGGTTCATTTCCCGGGTCAGTGTGGGTAATGCGGCGATGAAGGTGTGGGTGATATTTTCCTCGTTGAATCTTGGGTCCGGCAGCAAATCCTTCACCGCCGGAATCTTGCCCGATTTTTTCAAGGCAATGATCCCGGCAGCCGTCAGGAGCGCCAGAATGACCGGCGCTGTCAGCGTCCACGGGCTTGGCAGAAGAAACGCCGGCGTGCAGCCGGAGAGAAACAGTGAAAACAACGGGATGCCAAAATGAATTAAATATTTGCGGTTCAACTTTCCTTTCCAAAGCAAAAGGCCCCGGTGTATTGCCGGGGCGATTGCTCGTTATTGTGGGTGAGATGGCGGCGGAGCGTCATGGAGGACCATGCCCTCGGTGCCATGATTGGTTGGGCCTTGCGGTTGCGATTCGTGGAACGCCCTTTCCAGGATTTCGTTGGTGAGAGCGGTCATCGGGCGGCCCTGTCGTTTGGCCTCGTGATAGAGCGCCGTGACCAAATGCCGTTTGATGGCGGGTGAATAATAGCGGTGTCTGGACATGGATTTTCCGCGTTGGGGTGTTCAGGTGAAACGGCGCGTCCTTGGAAGGCGCCGGGAGTGAACAGGAAACAGTTTCCCGTTCATGTATATATAACACAGGATGGCGGTCTATTGCAGGCGACAGCCGCGAGCGGACGTGGCGGCCAAACCGCGCACACGATGCTGCCGTTGCTGGACAGATGCCTCCACCGAGGGCCAATCCGCCGCCGCAAACGGAAAGCAAGATTTGGGTCAGAAAGATTTCCGACCGTCCCGGGTCCGCCAGCGCGAAGGAGTATGTGGCGCAATTGAAGCCGATTTTTGCCGCCCAAAAGACTCCGCCGGAACTTGTCTGGGTGGCGGAGGTTGAGTCGTCCTTTGAGCAAAACGAGCCTGCTGTTTCTGCCGCGCCGCCACCACCCGCTCGCGGATCGCCGCCGAATCCTCGCCCGTCTGCTCGCTGCTGATCTCCCAGAATTTCACCTGCGGCACTTCGACATGCAGATCTATTCTGTCAAGCAACGGTCCGGAAATGCGGCCAAGATAATTTTGAATGTCGCGCGGGGATCTGCGTGATTCGCCCCAGCATTTTTCCATGCGGCGTGTGAGATGTTGAGCGTGGATTTTGGGATGCTGCCGGATTTGGCGGGTCCCTGCTGGAAAGAAATCGTTATGAAAGAAGCTTTGGAACAGGTTGTTGATCTATTGCGTTCGCGAGCTTGAAACCCAATGAAAGCAAGGGTTTTAAGTGTAAACATCACCTCAAAAAATGGCTTGCAGTACTGACTCAGTACAAGTTTACTTGTTAACATCATGCAATCGCCGATATCGAAGAAGAAAGCAATTGAGGTTACCCTTCACGGGCACGTGTGGAAAGTCTATCCGATGAAGTGCCGCAACAAGACGCTTTACCGAGTCGTCCACCGAGTGAATGGCGAACGGTGCCCCAAGAATCTTAGTTCCCTGGCTGACGCCAAGAATATCATCATGGAAATTTACACTCAAGGTGACAGCAAAATCCACTTGGCTGCCGATGAAAAGCTCGATTGGCAGGCTGCAATGAACGTTTTGAAGCGAGTGGGCATCCGATCGAGCCTGGAGACGATTTGCCGCCTATATGCCGATCTGTGCGCCGCCGCAGGCGGGGCCGGACTTTTGACCGACATCGTGCGCAAGAATGTCTCAAGCGGCCCGGCGAAACACATACCGATCCAACTTGGCAGGCTCAAAGACCTCTTCATTTCGACGATGGAGAGCGAGGGCCGCTCGCCGAGATATGTTCAGGTGCTAAAATCCTATTGTGGAACTTTCGTGCGGGAGATCGGGCCGGACACCATGACTGACCAAATCACGGGCGAAATGATCCAAGAGTTTTTGAACGACCGGAAGGTTGGCCCCCGTGGAAAACTCAACTTTGCAAGAGCCATTCGTGTCATGGCGGTTTTCGGCAAACGTCAGCGGTGTCTGCCAGCGGATTGGGTGGAAATCGACCACCTGACCCTACCCATGGTCAAGGAGGGAACCGTGCTGATATATTCGCCTGACGACCTAAAAAGGCTGCTGGCCGCCGCTCCCGACATGTTTATTCCATGCTTGGCCCTGGCCGCTTTTGCGGGAATGCGGTCGGCAGAAATTGAGCGCATTGGATGGGACAATATCCGACTCGTCACACAAAATGACACTGACAGGGTCATTAACCTGGAAGCTGGCATCGCCAAAACGAACAGCCGGCGGACCATCTCGATCCACGAGACGCTGGCTCAGTGGCTTAATCCACACATCCGGCCTCATCAACCTGTCTGGCCTGGCAGCCACAGCCTCTTTTACCGGCTCCAGCAGCAAATCGCCAAGGATGCTGGCATCCAGTGGAAGCAGAACGCGCTGCGGCACACTTGCATTTCTGCGCTCGTTGCCATCGACAAAAACGTGCCGCAGGTGGCCTATGAGTCGGGAAATTCCACGTCGATTATCAAGCAGCATTATCTGCAACTGATGCCGCCGAGCACGGCAGAGGCATGGTTTTCCATCACTCCTATTGTGGTCCACCGCTATACAGAGGAACAAAAGAAACAGCAGGGTAAACAGAAGTGAAAGGCACGGAAGCTCCGCAGATAACGTGGGAACCGCCGCACGATCAGGTGTTGTATTCGCGCGAACGCCCGCTGCCGTGGGTTCCCGACCTAGTCGGTAACCGGTTCGGGTATGTTGGCAGCGATGATCGCCGGATGCTCGAAGGCGTTCAGGCCGCGATAAGAGGAGTGAAGTGAGTTGACGATCAAAGCAAAGGTCGCAGATCGCCGGGGAATTCCAGTGCTGCGGATGCAGCGGCGCGAATTCGCACCACCAAGGCGGCATCGGCGGGCTGATTTGGACGCAGGCGGCGAGCCTTGATGAGCGCGTCCAATTCTTCGACCAACGCCTTTTTCGCCGAACGAAACCGGACGTAGCTGTCGTGCTTGATGAACGGATGATCTCCACAGCGCAGGAGGCAGGTCGTATCTGATTTCTCGCGCACGGTGCTGACGTTGACAAAAACAGCAGTGCCATCGTGGGCTTGCGGGTCATTGATAACGACCCACAGATGGTCGCCTCCGTGAACTTCAGCGCCGCCGAGAAATGTATCGCCGCAGGCCGTCACGGGCGTTGGTCAAGCTGCTGCCAATTCCCGGCGCAAGAATTTGGCGTTAGTCGCTCGTGGCAAGCGCCGACGTCTCACACTGGCCAAGGCTTCGTCCATGAACCAATCTGCCGCAGCTTCGTTGGCAATCGCCGCGATTTCGCTTTGTGAAATCTTGGCCGCCCTCAGAATTGCCTCGAATGGAATCGGCACAGAGGTTTTGCCGGGATCGCTCCATTCCGGCAGAGCGTGCGTTAACTCAACGAGTTGATCCTCCGTCTTGTTGCGGTGCTGCGCGAAGACTTCGTCAATCAAAGCCACTTCGGCCTCGGAGAGGGCGGAAATATCCGGCACACCACTGAACCGAACTGTGTAAACATAGGGCGCTGGTCTTGGAATGAGATTGTGCCAGGCGCTCTTCGGCAGCCCTTGCTTCTTCTGAGAAATCAAGTCGAAGATGCGGCTCAAAACCGGGCCATGCTTCATCGCCACAATCTTGTCCCCGGTGATGGTCTTCCCCCAGCGCAGGAGTGCTTCCCGGTCAATCAGGTAGAGCAGTTTGAGCAGGGCCATATAGTTCATTTCTCCGCCGCCCTGAGAAATCAGACGACCCGCCACCTGCGCCGCCTTGCGCTCATCAAATTTAAAATTGATTGCTTTCATAATTGGGCAATACGCGCATTAGCCTTGATGCAAATTACCACAGCAAGCTGAATAATACAGGTCTGGTGGCAGGAATCAAACCAAAATCAAACCAAAATATTTTCGCAGCGGTTTCGGATATTCCAATGACCAAATGGAACCCTGGTACAAAGTCGTTCTCCCGCGCCAGGAACTCAGCGAGGGCCGCTCGCTCGACCCCAGCGAGTTTGCCGTTCACTTGGAGCGAGTCGCAGCGGAAACCGCGCCTGCCGATTACGTGCAGCCGAAAGAGCTTTTCGCCCGGAACTATTTCTCCAACGCACTCGTTGACCACTGCGGCATGGTGCTGCGCCGATTGAATGGCGAGAGCGCCCACACCGCCCCGGTGAATGGCGAATTGCTAATTTTCGCGTTCAGAGTCTGGCGGTCTTGTCGCTGGGGGAAAACCATGCGTAAGGTTCTCCCGTGATGGGCGCGAAGGATTTGTTCAACAGCTCGATGATTCCCGGCGAAATCTTTGGTGTGCTGGTGGTTCGGCGCGATTATTTGGAAAGCCATCCCGAGCGGGGCATGGCGCTGCGGCAAGCCTGGTTCACGACACTGGAACAGATTACGCCGTTGAAAACATCTTTGTCATAATCGTTCTCGGTCTGGATCACTTTGTCCCGGAGACGGAACTGTCCTCATTCGCGAAGGTGACCCGCTCGATCAAGCCCGAAAGGCTCTCCGGCAGAATTGGGGATGCCTTCTGCGCCTGGGCAACGGCGCCGAACCGACCGAGATTGCCAACCTGTTCAGCGAGAATTTGGATTGGGAGATAGCTGGCGACACTGGCGCTCTGCCGTGGATTGGGAAGAAGTCCGGCAGGGCCGCGGTCATTGATTTCGTTAACGACTCACGCTCAATGGTCGAGAGGATCAGCTTCGATGTTCACGACATTCTGGCCGGCAACAATCGAGTTGTGATCCTCGGTTCGCTCGCCTCCAAGCTCAAGCGAACCGGCAAGATCCCGTACGGTCAAAAAATTCATCTGCCTGAGATTCTGATTCCTGGGGTTTTCGCTAACCTATTGCGGTAGAATAACTTCGCGTGAGAATCGTCCTGTTTCCTTGTTTCCTCGCTCCCGACTAACGGCGCAGGTGCTACCTATGCTGAAAAACACTCTCGGATGTTCCTTTGCCACTTCAGCCCCAACCGAATCCGCGAACATGAGGCGTGCCAATATGGCACTTGACCCCATGATCTTCCCAGCGAATGGGCCACATTACCTCATCAGGCTCGCCTTGGGATTGCGGTCCGGATCCCACCCTGCCCTTCCTGGCCTGACAGTGCTATCCGTGTCCCGCAGGCGGCCGAGATCTGCTCAAGGCAAGTCCAGAGCCTGCAATTATGCTTCCCAGGAGTACCCAAGCCTCCCATAGAGTCGCTGCGACGCCTCTCGGTCAAGACGACGCGATTGTTTTTGCGCAACAACCTGTACCGCAAGTTGTTAGGTTTGGCCGAATCGATCTCAATCCCTAACGGATGAGTTTTTTGACCCTACGGGAATGTGATCTTGTTTCCTGCGGCGGCGGACCGGATCGGTGAATCGAGCGGGGTGATCCGCACGCGCCAGCGACTGGGAGGGTTGCTGGAATTCCATTACCGGGAGGCTGCATGAATTTTTTGACCCTGCGGGATGAGTATAACCCGCTTGATCAAAATTGTCGGCTATGGATCAGCCTTCTTATCGGGTCATCCAGGTCGAACTTTGACGTGAGCACCACATAAACTCCGTCAACGAAATTGGTGTTCCAAAGGCGTGCGATTTCTTCGGAATCGCCGCCCCGACGGCTTAATGTCGCGCGAAGTTCAAAACGACCTCGTCCGCGCCTCTGGAAATACATCTGACAGAGTTTATCTTCACGTCCAATCGCTGCCTGTGAACTTCCGCGAAATCAGCCGCAAATGGCAGATGGCTCAATGCAGCCGGTAAAAGCGCTGAAGGTGGTTGGTGGCGGTGGCGTCGGTGAAGCGGTACACGCCGCCGCCCAGCGATTGGGGCGCGCCCAAAGTTTGCCACTGTGAGAGCGGAAGGGACAGATTGGTCGTGGCATACACGGTGACAGGAAGCCCGCCGGTGTTGGTGAAATCAAATTGAAACTCGCCGTTGTTCAGCGACATGCGGACCAGTTGCACCGTCAGCGCTTGCGACGGATCTGAGGCCAGGACGGTCTGCCGCTGACCGGTGATCGCCACTGTGCTGCTGTCAAAGGATGCCGTTCCAGTGAAGGCCGCCACGCCGTAAGCCAGCGCGGGCGGCACAGCGGTGTAGGACAAGGCGCGTGTCAGATTATCGAAGAACGGGCCCCATCGCACCGCGCCGTTGGCGGCGTCGAATGTGCCATCGTCATTGATGTTGGTGGCGGTCCAGCCGGCCGGCAGCGTGTCCTCCACGGCGTAAGCGCTGGTGTTGGTGGCGGCGGTGGCGAGGTCTGTCACCAGGAAGCCCACGCCTGCGGAGTAATTTGTTGGCAGGCTGCTGACCACGCAGCCCATAAAGACGGGCGTGGCCGTGGTTTGGCGCTGTCCGAGGATGGTAACTATGTTCCCGTCGAATGAGGCTTCGCCGGCGAAGCTGGCTGCGCCCGTCGCGCCGGCGGGGGGCGTTACTTGGTAGGACAACGGGCGCGGAAGCGCGTCGAAAAACGGCCCCCAAAACACGGTGCCGGTGGCCGGATCAAAGGTGCCATCGTCACTGATGTTGGAAACCGCCCAGCCGGGCGGCGGCGTGTCCTGGACGGCGTAGGCCAGGATGTTGCTGGCGGGGTTGGCGAAGTCGGTCACGGTGAACGGAACCTCGTCCGAATAGTTGGTGGCGAAACTGCTCTCAACAGCGCCATAAAAAATCGGGGCGGCCGCCGTTTCCAACTGCCCGGCGATCAGCACCGTGGAATCGTTGAAAGTTGCCGAACCGGAAAAAAAATTGGTGCCGTCCGAATCCGGCGGGGGCAGCACGCTGTAGGCGAGGGTGATGGCGCCGTTGGTGAAGAACGGCCCCCATTGCACAACGCCGTTTTGCGCGTCGAAGGCGCCGTCCGCGTTGATGTTCGTCACCGTCCATCCGGCAGGCGGCTGATCCTGGACCGCGAACACGATGACATTGCTGGCCGGCGTGACCAGGCAGGTGACTGTCAACCATTGGCCAGGGGTGAAGCTCGACGAGAGCGTGCGGACGGCGGCGCCCGGGGAGTTGAGCGCCGGCGTGATTTGGCGCTGGCCGGTGATGGAAACATCGGTCCCCCCGAAATCGCCTGTGCCGGTGAAGGTGACGGAAGTGGCGGCGCTGGCCGGCGGTTCGACGGTATAGGTGAGGGCGCGCGAAAGACCGTCGAAAAATGGCCCCCACTGCACGGCGCCGGTGCTGCTGTCGAAGTTGCCGTCATCGCTGATATTGGTGGCGATCCAGCCAGACGGCAGGATGTCCTCAACGGCGTAAACGCTGACGTTGGCGGCGGCCGTAACCGTGTTCGTCACAAGGAAGGGCGCACCGGGCACAAAGGTTGCCGGCATCGCGCACACAATTGTGCTCAGGCTGGATGGGGCGGGAATGATGATGGCTTGGCCCGTAATGGCCACATCTTGGGACAAATTGAACACCCCTAGGCCGGAGAAACTGACGGCGGCAGTGGCGTTGACGGGCGGGATTACCTGATAGCTCAACGTGCGCGGCAAGGCATCAAAGAACGGTCCCCACTCCACCGTGCCGGTCGCGGCGCTAAATGTCCCGTCATCGGTCAGGTTGGTCACTGTCCAGCCCAGGGGAACGGTGTCCTGGACGGCATAAACAACCACGCTGGCATCGGGCGACACCGCATTGGTGACGGAAAATGCCGTGCCGGGCAGGAAGGTGGCGGGAAGAGAACGAACCACCGTGCTGGCGTGCCCGCTCCACTGGCCCAGCGCCAGCAAAGCCAGGATGACGCCGGCCCATCGCCGCCCAAAGCGCTCCAAGTGTGTCGCCTCATGGCTCATACGGCATCGGGCGATCAGGGCGCTTGCAAGATGACTTGATAAAAGCGCGCCTGATTGGTGCTGATAGGATCATAGAAATCATCCGTGCCGGTGGCGTCCAGCACCACCGTCGAAACCATCTGCCATGAGGTCAAGTTGGTCGAGGCCTCGATGAGGAAAGTTTGGCCCTGGCCTCCCTTCAGGCCGATGTGGAAGCTGTGTCCCAAACCCACCGCCGCCAGGCCGAACGTGGGACTCGGCGCGTAACTGGTCACGCGTTGCCCGCTGATATTGAGCGTGACAACCCCGTCATACGAGGCCTGACCGCCAAAGGTCGCGATGCCGATGGCGTTGCTGGGCGGCGTCACCTGGTAAGTCAGCGTGCGCGGGGTGGAGTCAAAGAACAGGCCCCATTTGACCTTGCCGTTGACGGCGTCATACGCGCCCCCGTTGTTAATGTTGACAACGGTCCAGCCGGGCGGTGGTTGGTCTTCCACCCCGTACGCGCTTAACACCGAACCCGGTGTGACCACCGTGGAAACCGTCAACGGCTGGCCGGGAAGGTAGGTCTGCGGCATGCTGGCCACCGCGGAGTCCAGGGTTGGATTTTCCACCACGTTCGGGGCGCCAGTATTGACCCACCAGGCCGGCGGGCCGCTGATCATGCTGTTCAACTGGTAGCTCCCGCCGCCCCGCCAGAGCACCCCCGTGCGCACCGCGTAGCTCAAGGGAATATCGGCCGGAGCGATGGGCCAGGCCGCCCCCGTTCTCCACGCCAGCAGGTAGGCGACCGCCTCATTGATCGAAATTGAATTGTCCGTCGGATTATTGTCCGACGGAATGGTGGTTTGGCCGGGATTGGCCCCCGCCAAATCCAGCCGCGTCATCTGGCCGCGTCCGCCCACCGTGACACTGGCCTGCGCCCGCACTCCCGTCCCGTCGTTGACCGAGAGGTAAACGAGTTGGTTGGACAGGGCCGCGGCGGGGTTGGCCACGGGCGTCAGCGACTCCAGGGGAATGCGCAGAGTATAAAAATTGCCGGCCGACGGCAGCCACCCCATTTGATAACTCGCGATGGCCGGGCCGTTGAATTGCGCGCTGGCGCTGATGACCACATTCGTGTTCGCCGCCGTCACCAGATTGGTGCCCAGCGTGATCAGCCCGTAAATGACGTTGTCCGGTTCGGGGATGGCGGCCTGCGCGCGAATCAGCCCGGCCGCCGCCACTGCGATGAGAAAAATTTGTTTCTTCATAGTCTTTGTTTTTGCTGCGGTCAGTTAGTCGCCAGAGTAGGAATAGGTTTGGAAAAATATCTTGATGTCCGAAACGCTGTTGATGAACGCCTGCAATCCCGCATTCGGATCATTCAGCAGCGTGCCTCCCGGTATGATCAGCATCCATTGCGTGTTCCACACCGATCGCCCAATCAGCCGGCTGTCGGTCGTCACCTCCGACGGATCAATGTTGGCGCCTTGATCGGTGTAGCCGAGGAAGCTGGAGAATTGCCGGATTTGATTCAAAGTCCCGCTCAACGAATTATTCATCGGGATGTAGTTGGCCGCCGCCTCGGTGGAGGCCCCCAGCGGGAACGGCACCGGGATCGCCTGGTCTTGCACCCGCCAGAATCGCACCGTTTCCCCATCCGTTGGCGACCGCATCGTGTCATAGCCGACCGGAATCAGGTAAATCCGCGGCGTGGTGGAAAGCCCCGAGTTGTCGTAACCGTCGAACCAGATGCCGACCGACCGCACCTTTGTAGTGAAGAGCGTCGGGTCGTAGGCGCTGTCCCCGCCGGAGAGCGGCCAGCCGAAGAAGTTCAGCCCGTAAGTTATGGTGGTGCCAAACGGAATGACCAACCCCGGCTGCGCTCCCGCGCTCTGCGGCGCGAACGGACGGCAATAGCGCACGAACTCCGGTATCTGCCACAGGTCCGGCACTACGTGGTTCTTCAACTCCGTCTGCCAGTCGTTGGTGAACGTCCCGTTGATCGGAATGACGTTGCTCGCGCCGGTCTGCTGCCGGAACAGCCCATAGCGCAGCGAGAATTTCCCCGTCTCCGTCTGCGGGTTATTGAATCCAAGCTGGCCCTTGAGCACGGCAAAATCCTGCCCCATCTGCGCCAGCGGGTCCGCCAGGCCCGCCACGCCCACCACCGGGTTGGCGCCGTCCATCTCCCCCAGGCTTTGTTGTTGGATGATCGAGGTCAGGAATTGCTGACCCGATCCGGTGGTGCCGCCCAGCAAGTCCGTCTCAAAGTCGTACGCAATCGCCGCCATATACACATAACGTTGCGCCAGCGCGAACTGGGCCTTGTATTTTTGGATCGCGTCGTTTTCGAAAATCCGAAACGTCATATCCTGGTAGCGGTAGGACTGCGTTTGCGCCGCGGTCTGCTGGGCAAAAGTGCAACGTTGCTGCAAGAGTTGCTCGCCTTTGGACAGCGCCGCCTGATAGTTGCCCAAGTCCTGCGCAAGGGTTTCGTTCTGGTTGAGGCATTCCAGCCGCAAGGCCGGCTCTTGTTGTATCTGGTTTTGCAGCGCCGTGACTTGTTCTTGCATTTCGTAGCCCAGCGTGTTCGCCGCCACTATCGTGTCGGCTTGGGCTTGCACCGATTGCGCCAACGCTGTCGCGCCGGCGGCGCCATCGGTCGCTACTGCCGCCGAAATGTTCAGAACCGTCTTCGCGGTGGATGCCACCGCGGTGATGGCTCCGCGCAGCGGGGCAAAACAGTCATCAGCCAAGCCTTCAACTGTCGGGACCGAGGCAAGTGAGATTTTCTGGGTAGTCTCGATGGCGTTGGCAACTCCCGTCAAAGCTTGGCCGACGACATTGAGGCCGTCGGCGGTATAATCCAACGCCTCAACGGTGGATTCCGCCGTATTTTCAATCTGGGCGTTCGTCGTATTGAGACCGTAATGGGCTTCCAGCAGATTCAGATTGTTCTGGATCTGCGACACCAGCGCATTGTAGTTCGCCAAGGCCTCCTGATAGCGGATTTGGTCCTGCAGCAGCGTGTTAAGCGCCATCTGGATCTCCCCGGGCGCCTGACGCGTTCCCCATGAGGCGGGCGGTTGGAACAGATTCGCCGGATTCCCTACCGGGTAACTCACTGGCTGGTTGGACAACAACCCGGCCCCCGTTGGCGCGTCGTTTAGAAACAAGGTGCCAGTTTGACCCGGTAGTGCTTTGTAATACCCGGTTATCCAGTTAGTCGGTTCCGTGACGGCGGAATTGTAGCTCGACATATCTACGTACATGTAGTGGTACAAATCCGGTCCGGTATAACCGGCCGGATAAAGTGAGCCGGGCTGGCCGATGTCGCCCGCGTAAGGATATCCAAACACCTCGATCAGCCGGGATTGGTAGTCCTGGTCCTGCTGCTGCGCGTTCTGCGTGAATTGCTGGACTGTGTCCTGTTGCTGGCGCAACGCCGACGTGAACTCATTGGCCTGGTTCCACACCGCCACCGCGTTGACCATCGCGCTCACCGCCCGTCCGTAAACCTGTTCGAAATGCGTCTGCCCTTGGTCAATCAGCGTCGGGTCAATATCGAATGGCACGCTCTGTTTGGCCAGTCCGAGTGGATTTAACCCCCCGTCCGCTTCATCCAGTTCGTTCTGTAATACCGTGTAGGCGGATGGGATCGCGCCGATCTCCGTCACCGTCGTCCGATCCACCTCCGACAACCCGGTGTCGTTCGTATTGGAGTCAACCGCTGGAAGAAGCGCATTGACCGTCACCCAGTCAAAGTAGGCTCCCTGCCCGGCGCGCCGCGCCCATTCCGAAAGCCCCCAAGCGCGGTTGGTGTCCGTGTCTTCGTATCCCTGGTATTGCCCGCTCGGATCATCTACGTACGCCGATTCATAAGTCTTTTGCACGATCTCCGCCCCGGTTTGCGCCTTCGCCGCCGCCGCATGCGCGAACTTCTGCTCGTCCTCATAGTTCACTTGTACCGGCACCCCCGCCAGCAGGATGGCGCTGGCCCGCGGCAGCCAGGTATAGTTCGTGTTTTGCAGCAGATCGTAATAGACCGTCAACGCTGTCAAGTAATGTCCCCAGGCGTCGCCGTGCCCCTGTGGGAACATGATCTGCGCGTCCGCCGCGTTGATGAACCCGTCGCCATTGACGTCCGTAATGTTGAACGTCTGCACGTAGGCCACCTCCCCGTTGCCTCCGGTGAAATTCCAATACAGCCGGTTATAGACCGGCGGCGCCGTTACCGACGTGGCCGAATCATCCCGTCCGCGCAATAGATCCAATTCCTGATCCAGCACCGTGTCCACCTGGTCTTCAAAGGCGAAAATGGAGGAAGCTAGGGAGCCAAACGTGCTGCCGGTGCTGAACCCGATCGTCGGGTCCGAATACTCCGCATAAGCCTCGTTGCCCAACACCACGTAAAGGTCGGATATCTTGCTCGCCGCCTCCAGCAACGCCTGGTTGGCCGGTGCGTAGTTGACTGGCGGACTGCCGTCAATGCTCAACTCCTCGCCCCTCTCCAACACCGTCTGATACGCCTCAATCAAACCTACCGAGTTGATGTAATTGGGGTCGGAATTCAGTGCAATCGGCCCTTCATACCGCGGCCCTGCTTGCTCAAGCATGGTCTGATACGTGTCAATCGGCGACGTATGGAAGTCGCTCGTGCGGGAGTCAAACGGGTTCAATCCCGCCAAGACACGATTAACCCATCCTTCCACAAACTGCGCGCCCCCGCTGCCCGGTTGCCCAATCCACCCGCTCCAGTTGGTCTGCCCGTCAATGTTGTACCCGGTGTAACGGCTGATAAACCAATTATCCGACATCACCAACAGGCCCGATTCCCCGCCCTCCCCCAGGGTGGCATAGTTGGCCCCGTCACCGTTGGTCTCGGTCAATACGTCCGGCACCTGGTAGGCCAGCCACCCATTCAGGTTGGCGATGTTTCCGTTGGCATCAACCTGTGGCAGCGGCGGGCTGACCCCGTTATTATCGCCCGGAAAGTAATACCATTGGAATTGGAAGGGACCCGGATCGCCCCCGAAATCGTCCGTGTGCCGCATCGTCAGCCGTTGATCGAACGCATTGTCGCCGGGCATGACGGCCAGACTCCCCAAAGCCGGCCCGCCGCTGACTTGGATGACATACATCTGCACCACCGAACCGGGTGTGGTCGGATCGTCTTGCACCACCGTGATATACTCGGGCGGATAGTTCGCGCTGCCAGGCGGCACCGGTTGGGGCGGCGGCACGCCGAATAGCCCCGTCGTCAGCGCCTTCGCCTGCGGTCCGAAGGTTTCGGGGATAATGGAGATAACGCTGGTGGAGGGGACGGTGGCCTGATTGGTGGCATACACGACATTGGTCTGCGCCATCAGCCCAATCAGCAGCGCGTCATCGAAGTTGTTGGTGCTGACTCCCGGAGGATTGAGGGTCAGCATATTGGGGTTGCGCGTCAGCTTGTAGAGTTGGTCTATCAGTTGGTCAAAATCCGTGCTGCCCGTCCCTCCATCCAGGCTCTTGATCGCTTCCCGTTCCCGCAGGCTCATCACATTATTGAGGAGAACTTGCGCCGCCCCCGGCGTCGTGTCCGCCATCAGCCCTTGGAAGCTGATCAAATTATTCACGGGATCGTAGATGAGCCGCACCCGCAGGAAATAGGGCAGGTCGGCAAATTGGTTCAGTCCGTTAACATTGTTGAACTTCATGCTGCTGGTCCACGTCGCCGTGGCCGGCACCGGCAGCGAACGGGCGCTGAACGGATCATACAACCGCGCCAGATTGGTCGTCGTCGAGCCGCCGGAGAGGTTCAAACTGTCAAATATAATACTCGCGTTCAGCAGGTGCGTGACGTCCGGCAGGCCGTTGGCCGCGCTGGTCAGCGTCTGGCCCACCGGCATGACGTACTGCGAGGCCGGCCACGAAATCACGTAGGTCACATCCACCGGCGTCCCACTCCCGCCATCCAGCCACGGCACGCACGCGCCGGTCGGGGCGTTGGTGTCGTAGAATCCCGGTTGGAGCGGATACCAATAATGGATGATTATGTTGGTGGTGGCGCCATTCGGGCCGGCCGCCTTCGCCCAGAGGCTGCCATCCACTTGCGCGCGGTAGCCCGGACCGGCTGTCCACGTGTTGCTGGCCGCGCAGAGTTGCAGAAGGTTCAAAGGCGCGGGCGGCTGAATCTCTGTGCCGGCCGTTCCCGGGTAGGTGAAGCTGGTTGTGCTATTCGTCGCCACCACCGCGAACACCCTCATCGCCCATTGGTTGCTGTTATTGGCATCCTGGTATTTCAGCAGCACGTAGGGCAGCGATAGGTTCCCATAATACCCATTCAAATCACTGCGCAGCGCATAGACCACCCCGCTTTCCAGCAAGGCATGTTCCTCGTTGGGATTGAATCCCGCTTGCGTCGCATCATTCTGCGTGTAGATCTGCGGTTCCAGATAAGACGCCGGCAGTGTCCCGCTCCCCACCTGGCTGGCGATGACGATGATATTGCTCGGATCCATCATCGCCGGCCATTGCGGCACGTATTCGTAAGGCGTGTCCGCCCAGGCTACACCCAGAGTGTTGGTGTGGTACCAGATCACCACCAGCGGCTCATCCGGCACCGTCAGAGCACTGTTGATCGTGTTGACCGGGATGATCGGCCCCGTGCGCGTCGGCAGGTCGTAGGCCCGGTTCGCATCCGTCGCCACCCCGTCATAAACGGACTTCTGGAAGTACACATATCCATTCCGCCCCGCGTAATCAAAGTGTGTCGCGTTCATGATCGCCGTCCCGATCACCGCCGGGACATTGTTGCTCAGATAGTTGGGATCGTTCCACGCCACCGAACGCACTACTTGGAAGACGCTCGCCGAATTGATCGGATCCAGCGGCAATCCCGGAACCACGCTGATGTAGCGCAGCACGCTATAACCATTGGTCTGGCAATTGAAGACATTCCTTTGATCAACCGCTGCGCTTGTGCTCGTCGCGTACAGGATGAACGGAGTACTGAAGTTGAACGTCGTGCCGGCGGGCATTCCTTGCGGCACCGCCTGCACCGGCGCTCCCGCCACATGCATTTGCGCCTGCCGCGGCCAGACACTCTTGCTCACCGTCACGATCGGCGGCGTGGTATTGGTGGGATTGGCCGGGTTGAGAAATGAGGTGGGCCATTGTATCTCGGCGGTGCAAGGCACAACGGCATAAAGTTGCTGGTCGTTCACATTCCAGAAAAACGCCGTCGCTGCCGTCGCCGGCCCGCTGATCATGGTCGTCGCCGGCGCTTGCGCCACCGTCCCCAGTGGCCGCGCGATGGGCTGGCCGATCACCCAGGCCGGCAGCGCCAGAAAGGCATGCGTTTGCCCGCCTATGATTCCCGTCCCCACAATCGCGCCTTGATCGTTGAGGCCTCGCGCGTCAATCAAAGTCCAGTTGTTGGTTTCTTCGTAAGGTATCAGATCATTCAGGTCGTTCATCCGGCCTGTCGAGTAAAGAAACGCGTGGGTAACGCCGCCCCCGGCGGTCGCCGTCCCCACCACTTGATCGAAGTTGTTCAGGCCATTGGCCGTCGCCCCATACATATTCGCCGGTGTTCCCAGGTCCACCACCCCGCCGGAACTGGTCTTGAGCCAGGCGTGCGGGAATCCGTTGCTTAACACGCTCGCCCCAACCACGTCCCCAATCTGGTTGATGCCGTTGGCCATGCTGTTGGTCCCCCCGCACAGGAAGCCAAGATAATTGGTCGAGGCCGCCACCCCGTTGGTCGCCACCGGCGTGAGAACAAAGGCATTGGTCACGCCGTTGGTCACAATGTAGCCGGCAATTTGCCCCGCATTATTAATCCCGGTCGCCACGCTCATGCCGGGAAGCCCCAAGTCCGTCAGGGTCACTCCGCTAATGAAGGCGTCCGTTTTCCCGCTCGTCTGCGTGCTGCTGCTGCCGACCATCGTCCCGCTGGCGTTGATTCCATACCCGGTGCTGCTGCTCCCCGACGAATTGGTGCCCAATGCCCCGAAGCAGATTGGAATGGCCGAGCCAAAGCTGTCATACTGGAACACCTGTCGGCTGCCGCCGCTGACTTGGGCGGTCCCGGTGATGAGACCGTTGTCGTTGATCGCGTAGGCCGCGCTGGCCAGGCTCGTATTGGTTTCCAGCCCGATGATCTGCTGGCTGGCGCCAAACCCGGTGTAATAAAAGGCCTCGCTCGCATTCTGATTCGTGTTGTTCAGCGTGCAGTAACCCACCACCTGGCCTTGATTGTTTATCCCCGTGCCAAAGCTGGCGTAGCGCCCGGGTAGCACGCCCAGGTCAATGATGGTGTAGGCTGGTTGCGCGTTCACCTGCAAGATGAAGCTCTCCGTCACCTCGTTGTGCCCGTCACTGGCCGTCACCGTGATGTTGGCCGACCCAATCGCCCCCCCCTCGGGCGTTATCACCAGTTGCACTGTCTCATTGGTGTCCCCTTGGTTGGTCAGCACCGTGAATATGGATCCAGCGGAACTGACCAGGTTCCCGTTGTCCGCCGTCGCCTGCAAGGTGATCCCGGACACCGCCATGTTGGTATCCGTCACCGTGAAAAGAATGGGGGCCACCGGGATATTCACCTGCGTCAACTGGTTTCCGATCGGACTTAAGATCGGTGGGTACAGTGAGGCCACATGAATGAAAACCTGCGCCGTGCTGCTCAACCCGCCGGGTCCAGTGACCTGATAGATGAAGCTCGCATCGCCACCCGGTAAAGTTGGGCTCGGCGTGTAAAGCCATTCCCCGCCCGCCACCTGCGCCAGGCTCCCGTTCAGATTGTTGCTGGCCGCCAGGCTCCAAACCAGGCTCGAGGGCATGGTGTCGTTCTCCACATACCCCGGCAGATACATCGGGTTGTTGCTGCTGTATGATGGAATCACGTAATACTCGAAATTCGTCGGCGCCGCCATCCACGTCAAATAGGGGTAACACCCCGCATCCCCCGCTGGCTGGCTGCTGGCCGACGAATCTGCCAGCACCGCACTCTCGTAATCATTGAAGCGGTAATAAGCCACCATCCCCGGCGTGTTCGGCGGCAGCGGATTGTTCATGTTTTGCAAAATCTGTGTTCCCGTCCGCGCCACGTTCCAAATCCGGAACTCCGATAACGCCCCCGCGAAAGGCGGCGGGCCGATCACCAGCGTACTAAGCGCCGGCGTGAACGCCGGCGGGCCCGTCTGCGACGCCGCCAGCACGCCATTGATGTAAATTTGCATGACATTGCTGCTCACGCTGGAGACAAACGCAAAATGGTTCCATTGCCCCGCCAGGCTATGGTTCAGCGCGTATGTCAACGTGTTGGCGCGGACATTGGTGTCGCCGACACTCCAATAGATGGAGCCATACCCGCCGCCGGGATAAGGGACACTGGCCATGATGTAATTGGTGGGCTGTCCCGCGCCGCCGGGCGACGAAAGCACGAACGTGGTGCTCGGCGTGGTCAGATTCTGCCCGCTGGTGTACTGCCAAAACTCCACCGTCATTTCATTCGTCGGCGCATTCGCGAAATTCGCGACGACCACCTCGTTGTTGCTGCCGTCAAACTGCACCGCCCACGGCATTCCCGCCACCGGAACCTGATTGGCGGCCTGCACGGTGACGGTGAAATTCGTCACCACCGCCGGATTGATTCCGTCGTTGGCGGTCAGGCTGATCGTGGTTTGCCCCACCGCGCCCGGAGTTAAATAAACGACTACTTGACCGGTAATATTAGTGCCGTAATTCGTCACTATTTGAAAACTCGTCGGCGTGAAGGGCACGAGCGCCGGATTGGACGAACCGCTGACCGACACCGTCACGTTTGTGCTGGTGCCCTCCGTCACCACAAATGGGTTTGTCACCGCCAGCGTGCCCTGATACACCCCCACATTGCCGGGCGGTCCGGAAAACGACGGCGGCGTGCTTCCGGCCACAAAATTTGCATCCACTCCGGGGTACACAAGCGCGGTCCCGGGAGTGTAGTAGTACCCGGCTTTTGTGGGCTGGACTACAACAGGAATGTCGCAATTAACAGCTTCCGAGGCGAGCGTGTAATTGCCATTCACGTCGGACTGGGTTCGATTAGTTTGTGTTGTGCCAAGAGGAACCCCAATGACCAGAACATTGGAGGCGCCGCCGGCCATGCCGCTGATGTGCCCAAGGATCGTTCCGCTGACCACGCTGAAGTTGGCCGCGACTCCCGGGATCGCCGTTTGGTTTGTCGGTGTGAAGACGACGTTTGATTTGGTGATCGTGAGCAACTGCGTCCCTCCAGGTCCGCAAAAATACCCGTTCGCGTCGGTGTAGCCGCTAAAGCCAGCGCTCCCCGTCACTTGCGCATTTTGCACCCCCATGCGGTCGGATGTGACATAGCCGAAAATATTATTCGACGTTTGGAAGAACCCACCCCCATACGTCACCGACTGCCCGGCCAAATTCGTCGCCATCATTACATACGTATACTGCACCCCGCTGCCCAGGCCCGGAAACTCGAACTCCATCACTTCATTGCTCAACGACTGCCCCGCCGCCCATGTCACATTGCTGATGAGGGTCCCCGTATTGCCGTTCCGGCTCAAATCCACCACGTTCGTGCCGCTGCCGTCGTTCATCGGATAGTAGCCCGCCAGATAGGCGTAATAGGGATGGTTGCTGGTCACCCCCTGCCACATCCAGTTCTGGATCGTGGCCCCGTCCAGGGCCGCCCCCCACACCCGCACCTCGTCTATCTGGCCCGGCCAGTATTCGCTATAGGTGGTGTATGTGCGGCCCAGGCGAAAGGCGCTCGAAATGCCCGGATTGCCGATCGCCGCGCCTAGGGAGAGCCGGTTCGTCCCATCAACGTAAAGCGTCGTGTTGGTGAGGGACTTCACCACCGCAAAGTGATGCCACCCTCCAAATGGGAAGGGCACGCCTGTGTTGTACCAATAGTCTCCCGCCCGGATGTTGCCGCCAGCAGTTCCGATGTAGAACGCGTTGCCCGAACTGCCCTGCGACAGAATCTCGCAGTTCGCGCTCGTCGTGGTGGGACACTGCGCCCAGCATTCCACCGTGAAGTCGCCACTCGTCGGGATGACAGCGGCATGCATATCTACCCATGCATTGGTGCCAGGCAACGACAATCCGCCATGCACGTTGATCCAGGGACTGTTGCTCCACCAACTGTAAAGGTTCATCATGCAGTAAAACGTGGCCTCACAGGTCTGGTAATTAGGATTCACCGCTTCCGTCAGGATCTCCGTGGAATTGTTCACGCTGATCGCGCCTTGCGCGGCGCTCTCCAGCGGCAGGCCGATGGGGGCAGTGGACTGGACCCACAGGGGCGGGCCGATCAAGGTCCCGTTGTAAATACTTCCAGTCGAGACTGCGGCGTTGGTCGCCACCGTGCCTCCACCGTCGTCGAGCCGCCAGTAAGCCAGCAATCCGGCTTCGGTCCCAGCCAGACTTTGGTGCAGGTAGGTTTGAATCTGGGTCGCTGTGAGCGCAACGTTCCAGATGCTGATTTCATCCATCTGGCCCCCAAAGTATTGGTTTGTAGTAACTGTGCCGCCGGGGTAAACGCCGAGCGACACCGGTTGCGTTGTTGTCGCTGCCCCCGCCCGCCCGGTCCAACCCACCAAAACCTGCCTCACCCCGTCCACGTATAGTGAGCCGCCGTTCGTATCAACCACCAATGCCGCGTGATGCCAAAGTCCATCGTTGTAGGTTCCCGCCGTCTGCAGCGCATTGGCGGAATAAACGGCGTTGGTGTTGTTCTGGAAATACCAGGCGAGAAGATGTCCGGCGTTCACTTGAACTTGCCACCCATTGCCAGTCGAGGAGACGTACTTGTTGACTAATCCCCCATTCAGACTCGTGGTCTTAAACCAAACCATCGTCGTCAGCGGAAAGGGGTTTAGGTTCGTGCTCTGCGCTGTCCCGGCGACGTATTGATTGACGCCATTGAAACTGAGAGCGCTGCCCGGCCCGATGGCCTGCCCTTGCGCCGCCATCTCCGTGGCCAATGCGGCGATCACCAATGTGCGAGCTAACAGGAAAAGTGTTTTCATAGGCTCAAATTCGTTATTGGTTCACGTTCAAGTAAGGCACGCTCATCGTATGCGCCAGATGGAACGTCCCGCTCACCACCAGCGGGTTTCGATGCAACCCCGTCAACGTCTCGCTGTAAGTTCCTCCTATCTCGTTCACTCCGTAATCCGTCGCCGTCTGGCCGGTCGGATCCGTTGGCGTGAACGTAAATTGAATCTGCCGCGTCACCGTGTAAGCCGCGTTGGTCGAATGGTCCGGATGATACCGGTGCAAAAATGGGTTGGTCGGCGTCTGCGGCGCCAGCGTGATCGCCACGCCCACCGTGTTGCCGATCCCGAAAGTCCCGCTCATCGTCAGATAATTCGTCCCGCCCGGCGGATCGAAATCAAACCCCGCCGTGCTGATCCTTAGCCCCGCCGGCGTTCGGTCCCGCAGCACCACACCCGTAAATTGCGACAGCAGGCTCTGGTCCGTCAGCAGGACGCTCTGCGGCCCCAACACCACCACCGCCTGCCCTGCGGCGTTCGTCGCCGTCACCGCGCTCTGCTGCATCTCAATCACCTCCCGCAAAAACCGCGTCGTCCCGCCCGGCGTCACATGCAGAATCGCCCGCATCACGAACGGCGAAGCCGTCGGCGTCGGATTGGTCGGATTGTTGTAAGTCTCCGCCACCCCGTTCACTGTGATGTCCCCCACCCACAATCCCGCTTGCAGATTCGTCGGTGCCTGCGCCGTCACCGGCACCAGTAATCGCGTCCCCAACCCGTCGCTCACCGCCAGCACCGTCCCATAAGTGCTGCTCGCCATCTGGCTCCGTTGAATCTCAAGTCGCACCACCGTCGTTCCGCCCGCCGGCACATTCGTTAACAGGTTCTGCGGCAACGGCATCCACGTCAAATCCTGCGTCGCCGCATTCGTCACCACCCCATACGCCAGCGGCCTCTGCCCTCCCCCCGCCAACCCGCCCAAGTCCGATAATGTCACGTTTATCGCGATAGAATGGGCATTTTGCAGCGTCAAATCCATCTCCACCGCCTGTTGTCCAAAATCCAATCCATCCCCGGCCGGGCAACTGGCCGACAGCGGCGCCATGTAAGACGACGCCCCGATCGTATAGACCCAGTAAGCCACTCCCCTCGCCATCAGGTCCGTTGCGTTAACCTGTTGCCATTGGCCACTCGGCAAATTCAATCCGTAAATCGTCGTCAGCGGACCAGCCCCGTTGTTGTCATGAGCCGATGACGGTTGGAAAAATGTCAGGAACGTCGGCGCATTCGCCGGGTCCACCGGAAACCCCCGCAACGTAAACCCATCCGGCGTGAATGGCGACGCGCGCAACGACGGCCGCCCCGTAATATTCAACGTAACACTGCTGCTGCCTGCCACCTGGACGACGTACGGCGTATTCGCCGCAACTGTATAGAGATCATTGTTTACCGACTGCGCCTGGTTTGTGGGAATATAAACCATCCATCCCGCCGTATTGAACGGCGGCGCGTTCGGATTCTGGATGAACGCCACCGTCGAAGTCCTCACCCGCGGCTGCCAGACGCTCATGACCGCCGGGTCGGAAAACACATCCGCCACGTTCGTGTCCGGTGGTGTTACTTCCAGAAACACGGAATTCCAGCCGGGATTCAAGGTAATCGTCTGCGTATAGTTTTGCGCCAACAACGAGGCCGCGGACGCGCTCAGGAGCAACCACGAAGTCAGGCGCAACATTTTGGGCAGGAAGGGTTTATGTTTCATAACTATTTCATTTGGGGTGCCGCGCCCGGCATGCCGGGCGGCGTTTTAACAGGGGACGGTGACGGCTGGATTGATTCCAGCAGAGGACGGTTGATGCGGATGTCGAGGCCCGCCTTCATGGCTGCGAAGAACTCCTGCTCCTGCTGTTCCTGTTTCTGCTTTCTCAGCATGTAGGCGATGCTCTCTTTGACCTCTGCCAACGGACGGGTGCCAACGGCTTGGGTGTCCGTCAGTTTCACAATGTAAACCCCCTTCTTTGTCGGAACCAGCGGCGCGATGTCCCCGGGTTTCTGCAGGGTAAAGAGGGCTGCGATCACAGCGGGGTCCGGTTCCAATCCTTTCGCCTCCCGGCTTACCCAACCGATGTCACCCGCCTTATAACGAGTCGCCTGGTCTTCGGAATTCGCCTGCACCAACTGGGCAAAATCACGCGGTGCGGCAGCCTTGGCTTGGGCCAGAAGCGCCTGCGCTTTGGCCATCAATTGCTCGCGCTCTTCCGCTTCCGCAAGCGGGGAGACTTTAAGGAAAAGAATCGCTCCGCGAACTTTCGCCGACGTGGCGTATTTGTCCTTGTGCTGCTGGTAGTACTGCCCGATCTCCTGCTCTGACACACTTGGCTCGTTCGCGCCCTGCGGCTGCGTCTGCTCGTCCTGAAACTTGGCGGCGATCAGGCGCTTGACGCTTTCCTGGATGTCGGGTCTTTGGTCAAAGCCGGCTGCCTTGGCCTTGGCGAAAACGGCCTCCCGGCGGATCATTTCGTCCAATAGCGCCTCTTTGGCGGCCGTCGTGGCCAAGCGGTCGCTCGTGCCGCGGGCGCGCATATTCAGCAGCGCCTCGAAGGCATCCTGGCTGATGGACACATCACCGACGCGGGCAATCTCCTTCGGGGGCGACTGTGCCTGCCTCTGCTCCCGACAGCCCACCACCCCCAGCAACAGGCACAAACATAAAAAACGAATACGCCGACTTGGCTTAAAATACCGCATAACACGCTATTGCGATGTACTCGCCCCTGCGAGAGCGGACACAGAGATGACCGCACCCGCAGCCATAATGATTAGTTCTTATATACCATGAGTGTGTTTTAAGTAAATATAATTCTGAAACTGTTTTTGGGCGAACTGGTCTTTTCCACGCGGTTGTGGGTTGTCATTGGCAAAAACCTCATCCCGGCCTAAAACGCTGGGATTCCAACACATTTCTCAAAATCCTCTGCCGCATCGTCCATTGGCTGATCGTCCTAATCCGTCTGGTCGTGGCCAGACTGAAATCCCGCCGCAACTTGCTGCTGGAGAACCTGGCTCTGCGCCACCAACTGTTGGTTCTGCACCGAAGTTCCAACCCCCACGGCTTACTCCCATCGACCGAGCCCTGTGGGCGTGGCCATGCATGGCGAAATCCTGATCACGCCTCGATTGGCAGCTTGAAAAGTCCATGCAATGGGAGTGCCAGGTGTAATTTGCTGGTGGCGGTGGTGTTTTTGCGTCGGCCACTTCGCCAGGCATGTCGCCCTCTAATCCTTGATGGACACCCGCTCGCACGAGTGTCATGCAGGCAGCCAGTGGCGGCAAACCCAGTTGGCTTCGGGACTGTATACAAGTTTAGAACTGGCAACGTGTCGATTCTCAGCCCGGCATGGCCAAGAATATCCCTCGGTCTCCGTTCAAGCTCCACTGTCGCCCCGAAAACGGGGCAAAATCTGCTCCTTGGCCTTCGCCACGGTGCAGTACCATGCAGTACACTTTTCCAAGTTATTTGAGGCCAGTTTGCCCATTTGAATCAGAAAACGAAAATTGCAAACAACCAATAGAATCAGGCATTTCAAGCATGTTTGCTGATTTTGGCCGAAATAGATTAACAGGTTGTTGAACTATTTCGCACGCCAGCCAGCGCCGGTTGCTCCTGCTCCGGTGCGGCCAAAATGCCCGCGCTGCGGCAGCGCCATGATGTCCTTGCGCTGAAGTTTTTCCTGCAAGTGCCATGATGGCAATGGCGGCGGCGCAATTCACGCCAACCTCGAAGCCCTGGATGCAGGGATTGAGCCAACTTGGGGTCATGGGTTATCAGATTGTTGCTGGCTTGTGCAAGTGGTGGGGTTGCAACGGTTTGCGAATAAAGCGAGCGGCACTGCGATTTTGGCTGGTTTTGGGCGGTTTCCCAGCAAATGGCTTGTGGTTTTGCCCCGGAAAGCATCTCATCGGGGCATGAAGCACTACATTCTTATCTCGATAACAATTCCACCGCCTGACGCGCCCACAACACGGGATATATGGCGTAACTTTTTATTTGATAACCCAGCCCATAAACCATTACCCGAAGGTGGCGCGCGTCTTGCCGAAAATGTCTGGCTATTAGACAGAGCAACCGGCGTGAACATTCTTGCGCGTCTTGTCTCTCATGCTGAAGACGTTGGATTGAAGCCTCAAGTTCAATTCTTGAAGGAAGACGATGAATAATTGTCATGTCAAAATCATGATGAGTCAATTTGCCGCCAGCAATTCCTCTACCGTCCAGGCATGATCGGTCAACCCTGCCGCTTGTGCCGGGGTCATTTTGTGCGCCGAATGCACCCTCACGAAGTTCCAATGGGCAATCTGTAAGGCCACCGCAAGGCGGTGATTTCGCAGGCATTTTGAATAACCGAGCGTTTTCCTCGTGAACCGGCGGTTGAATAGGCGGATGTTCAGGTTTTGGCGTTCAATATGGTTTACGGTCATTTTGGCCGGGTCAGGATTGCCAAGTTTCGGCTCCCGCTTAATCCCCTGCAAGACAACGGGCGTTTCGCGGCGGGGTTTGAACGGGCCAAAGTTTGCCGGTTTTGAGTAATACTTCATTTCGATTCCGTAATCCACTTCCGGGCCAAAGGTGGATTTCACCCCGCCCTCATGGCTGCCCCA
>Ga0181536_10001632_pt1 | contig 26163 bp, 23 predicted proteins | sample PEATcosm2014_Bin_41_FD_121105 | JGI IMG/M metagenome (GOLD analysis project Ga0181536, IMG submission 121105) | Peatland microbial communities from MTU Mesocosm Facility, Houghton, MI, USA - PEATcosm2014_Bin17_60_metaG | ecosystem: Environmental > Terrestrial > Soil > Wetlands > Peat | place...
GTTCGACCGCATCCTGGTGGCCCAGGCGATGAGCACGCCGCTGCGGCTGGTCACCCGCGATCAGGCGGTCGCGGCATACAGCGATACGATCATCGTGGTCTGATCCCCCAGGTTGACGCGACGCCACCGTTTCGCATTGGGACAGGAATGGTCATGGCTGCAACGAGGCTTGCCCGCCGGTGGCGCGGCCCGAATGGCCCGGGCTAATGAACATAGGATATTCCAACACAGATCAAGCGAATGATGACGCGGATTACACGGAACGCGGCGGCGCCCTTTTGCCGAGAAACGCCAGCCAATGCGTTGCTCCCGGCCATGTGACAGCCCGTGCGCCCGAGCCAATATCCGTACCCGGCGGTGCGAGCGTTGCCGCGACTCATTGGCCCAATCGCGCGGTACCAACCGGATAGCCATGCAAGATGACATCGATCGCGCCGAGGATCGCATCGCGTTCGGCGGCCAGCGACGCCACGGTCTCGCCCAGAAGCGCCACGGGGACCGCGCTCATGTCCAAAATCCGTGCCCGATAGGTGACGCCATCGATCAGCAGTCGCGGCGCCAGCACATCGACATCGCCCGGCAGCGGCAACGACACCGGCGCGACCAGGCGCGTCACCGATGGGATGGCGTGGTGCTGGACGACAAGCAGATAAGGCACCCGAAAGCCGCGCACCCGGTGGCGAACGACGTCCAGCCAGTCAGGTCTGTTCGGGGGCATCGGCACTGGCGCGGATCGCGTCACCTAAACTGCCATATTCGGCGAGGTATTGCTCATGCACCCGGGACGCCTGGGCGATCTCGGCCTCGAACCTGGCTTTGGCGATGCGGGCCAGCGCGGCGGCGACCGCTTCCTCGGCGAGCGCCGACAGGTTCAGCCCCTCCGCCCGCGCCCGCGCCACGAGGTCGCTGTTGAGCGTCAGATTGACCGGGCGTTTCGCCGCGCCGGTGTCGTAGATTTGCATCCCCATCGCTCCTCGTCATCGTATGCGCATAAAAATGCCAGACAGAATGCGCAGTCAAGCGGCCCATCCCCCCAGGTTGACGCGACGCCACCGCCGCCCCGATAACCCCCCTCGTGTTCTACAGCCAGAAGCATCTCCTCCAGATCGAAGGGCTTCACCCGCCCGAGATCGGGCATTTGCTCGACCTGGCCGAGAGTTACGTGCTGCTGAACCGCTCCGGCAAAGCCCAGAGGGATCTGCTCCGCGGCCGCACCCTGATCAATCTGTTCTTCGAGGACTCGACCCGCACCCGCACCTCCTTCGAACTCGCGGGCAAGCGGCTCGGCGCCGACGTCATCAACATGTCGGTCTCAACGTCGTCGGTGAACAAGGGCGAAACGTTGCTCGACACCGCGGCGACCCTGAACGCCATGCAGTGCGACCTGCTGGTCGTGCGGCATGGCCAGTCGGGCGCGCCCCGCTTGCTGGCCGAGAAAGTCGACGCTGCCGTGATCAACGCCGGCGACGGCACACACGAGCACCCAACCCAGGCGCTGCTCGACGCGCTGACCATCAAGCGCCGCAAGGGGAGGATCGCCGGCCTGACGGTGGCCATCTGCGGCGACATCGCGCATTCCCGCGTCGCCCGCTCCAACATCCACCTGCTCGCCACCCTGGGCGCCCATGTCCGGGTCGTCGGACCGCCGACACTGGTGCCGCCGGAGGCCGCGCTCTGGGGCACCGAGGTGTTCCACGACATGGCCCAGGCCCTGAAGGGCGCTGACATCGTCATGATGCTGCGCCTGCAGCGGGAGCGGATGTCGCGCGGCCCAGTACCCAGCGAGCGGGAGTATTTCCGCTTCTGGGGGTTGGATTTCGAAAAGCTCGCCGCCGCGAAGCCGGACGCCCTGGTGATGCATCCGGGCCCGATGAACCGCGGCGTCGAGATCGACAGCGCCGTCGCCGACGATCCGCGCCGCAGCGTGATCCGCGAACAGGTGGAGATGGGGGTCGCGGTCCGCATGGCGGTGCTCGACACGCTGTCCCGGGGGCCGGGCCGCAATGCAATCTGACACGCTGTTCACCGGCGTCCGCATCGTCGCGGACGGCGTCGACCTGCATGGCGACCTGCTGGTCCGAGACGGCACGATCGCCGATTTCGGCCCGTCACTGGGCCGGCCCGACGGCGCCGCGGTGGTGCACGAGGACGGCGCCGTGCTGTGTCCCGGCCTCGTCGACATCCGGGTCGCTCTGGGCGAGCCGGGTTTCGAGTATCGCGAAACGATTGTCTCGGCCTGCGCCGCCGCCTCGGCGGGGGGGATCACGACCCTCGCCGCGCTGCCCGACAGTGAGCCGGCGATCGACGACCCCGCCTTGGTGCACATGCTGATCACCCGCGGCCGCGAGACCGGGGCCGTGACGATCCTGCCCTATGGCGCCGCCACCACCGGCTGCCGCGGCGAGGCACTTGCCGAAATCGGCCTGCTGCGGGAGGCCGGTGCCGTCGCCTTCACCGACGGGGCGCGGGCCATCGCGTCGTCGGGCCTGATGCGTCTGGTGTTGTCCTATGCCCGCGGCTTCGGCGCGCGGATCGTGCAGCATCCCGAGGACCCCTCGCTGGCCCGCGGCGGCAGCGCGACCGAGGGGGAACTCGCCGCCCGTCTGGGACTGCCCGCCATTCCGGCGGCGGCGGAGGCGATCCTGATCGCGCGCGACATCGCCCTCGCGCGGTTGACCGGCGGGGCGGTGCATTTCGCGCATGTCTCGACTTATGACGGGCTGGAGTTGATCCGGCGGGCGAAGGCGGATGGCCTGGCGGTCACCTGCGATACCGCGCCGCCCTACTTCGACCTGAACGAGAACGGGATCGGCGATTACCGCACCTACGCCAAGCTCTCGCCGCCGTTGCGCCGGGAGGATGACCGGCTGGCCGTCCTCGCCGGTCTGGCGGACGGCACGATCGACGCCATTGCCTCGGACCATCAGCCGCGCGACGCCGACGACAAGCGGCTGCCGTTCGCCCAGGCGAGCGCCGGGGGCGTGGGGTTGGCGACGTTGTTGGCGGTGACGCTGGCGCATGTGCACAACGGGGAACTTTCGTTGAGCGCGGCGATCGCGCTGCTGACGAGCCGGCCGGCCGCGCTGATGGGGATCGAGTCCGGACGGATCGCGAAGGGGGCGCCGGGCGATCTTTGCCTGTTCCATCCGGACCGGATCTGGCAGGTGCGGGCGGGTTCGTTGCCGGGCAAGGCGCAGAACACGCCGTTCGATGGGCGGGCGCTGGAGGGCACGGTGCTGGGGACGTGGAAGGCGGGAAGGCGGGTTTACGCTGGTACTGCCCCGGTTTGAATGTCTGCGAAGGGCGAGGAGCAGACCCGCGGCAACTTGCTTGCCAAATCGAAAACGGGGCAGGCGGCGATCGGTGCCATGGTGCGTGCGTGACTTAAGTGAGCGATCGGGGGGGCGGGATCCGATCGCTTGGCGATGTTTGTGCCGACAACACCGCTCCGCACGGCCGTCTGCTGCCGGGGGTGGTGGCTGGTGGGCTCGCCGATGATGCGAAGCGCGACCTGGTCCGCGCGCGGACGACCTGAGACAGAGCACGGCCTGTCGCGGGTTGCGTGAAACCCGGTCCTAAGCCGAAGCTGACGCCGCACCAGCAACGGGAGGCGATCAGGCCTCGCAACCGTGGTGACGAGATAGCGCGGGAGATCGCGCGGAGCTACAACGTCAGCCACTCGATGATTTCGAGGCAGACGGCATGACCGGCGACCGATACCCGATCTGTCCCGGCTGTGTTGCACTCGGCGTGCCGCTCGGCTTCGGCGTAATCCAATCGTTCGCGTGGAGCACCTCCGGCTTCGGGGCCGCGTTTTTTACATGATAATGCGTTCTTAACAGGCATAGGGCGCCGCGCCACGCTGATATCAACCCACATTCTTCTCGCAGCCCGAGGACATTCGCGCATGCCTGGCTTACGCCCATGCGGTGCTGCCGAATGATCGGTTTGACGACGTGGTGGTCGCTCAAGGTTGAAGTTCCGCCGCGCCAGTCAACGTCTGGCAGAGTGGCTGGCGGCCGACGACCACGATGCGCTGACGGCGTAACCCGCCAATCCGACGGACCCTCTGTGCCTCTGATCCTCTGTCCCTCCCAAATGAATCCTTGCTCCTGTTTCCGCGCGATCCAGCCGATCCGATGTGCCATCCGCGCCAGGGCAAAATTCCCTCATCAACACCGCGAGATTTCATCTGGGAGGTACGGAGGAACAGAGGAACAGAGATCTTTGTGTATCTGTGACCTGATGGCCGATTTGCTGGCTCGGGATGGACCGGATTTACCAGGGTCGATCATGACGGTCCGCGGCGGCCGCCCCCCTTTTTCCCGGGCATCGCGGGATTCTCGGTCGAGCCCGCGGAGACGCCGCCCCGAGCGGAGAATACGAGGGGCTTGTCCGGTCGGAGCGCGCCGACTGTAGACAGCCGCCTCGGTGGCACCCGGAAGGGCAGCAGGCTGGCTTTACGCCGCTCACCCCGGATCGTAAGCCACGGCGCGCGGATCCTCCATCGCGTAGTCACGCAGGATCGGCACGGCGTCGATTTTCGCCGACAGCAACAACTGGAACACCATGTTGCTGCCGTTGGAAAATCCGACATCGACGGCGGCGAGGTAGTATTCCCACATGCGGGAAAACCGCTCGTCGTAGAGTTCCGCCGCGCGAGCGCGGTTGGCGGCGAAGCGCTGGCGCCAGTGTCGGAGTGTGTAGTGGTAATGCAGCCGCAGCACCTCCATGTCGGCGACCCAAAGGCCGGTCCGTTCGGTGGCGGCGAACACCTCGGATAGCGACGGCACGTAGGCGCCAGGAAAGATGTATTTGCGGATGAACGGCCCGGTGCTGCCCGGCGGCCGCATGCGGCCGATGCAATGCACGAAGGCAAAGCCATCATCGGCCATCAGGCTTCGGATCTTGCCGAAATATTCGTCGAAATGGCCGATCCCGACATGTTCCATCATGCCAACGGACACCACGCGGTCGAAGCGGCCTTCGAGCGCGCGGTAGTCAACTTCTCGAAATTCGACCAGATCGCCGACCCCGGCGGCGGCATTCTCACGGGCCACGCGGATTTGCTCCGGCGATACGTTGATGGCGGTCACCCGTGCCCCTGTCGTGGCGGCGATGTAGATGGCGAAGGCCCCCCAGCCGGACCCGATCTCGGCCACCGTCATGCCCGGACGAAGATCCAATTTGGCTGTCGCACGCTGAAGCTTTCTCAGCTGAGCCTGCTCCAGCGTGTCGCTCTCCGAATGTTCGAATACCGCGCACGAGTAATTCAGCCGATCGTCGAGGAACAGCCGATAAAGGTCGGTCGAGAGGTCGTAATGATGACGGGCATTGGCCGCCGCCGCCGTTTCGGGATTGACCTGATGCCAGCGCTTGCTGGCGCGCCACAGACGCCTGAGCAACGCCTGACCAGGATGGGCGGAGAGACCGCCGCGGTTGACGGCGAACAGTTCCATGAAGCCGCCGACATCCGAGCCGTCCTCAAAGGTCAGGGTGCCGTCCATGTACGCCTCGCCGGCGTACAGTTCGGGGTTGAAGAACAGCCGTGTGTAGAGCCGGGGATCGTGCAGGCGCACGGTGACCCGCGGTCCAGGGCCGTGGCCACCGAAGGTGTGGATGCTGCCGTCGGCGGCGATCAGGCGCAGTACGCCGTTCCGGATGAAACGGTGGAGGAGGTGAGCAAGCAACCGCATGTTGGTTTTGATCCCCAAACATTTCCCGCTGGCCCGGGATTCCGCGCGGAAGTTTGGCCGCACCGCGAGGCCCAGGCAACGGGTTGGCGCCAACGGATTGGCGCCAAAGCCGTGCGTCTCGCCCTTTCAAGGCACTCAAACCTGGCTACCGAAGAACCGCAGGAACCAGTCGAGCACCTGTTCCGGCGCTTCCTCGTTCACGTAATGGCCACTGGGCAGCGCCTCGCCGCGCACATCCTCCGCGCGCGACCGCCACAACCCAAGTGGATCGGCGAACCGCTTGCCCACGCTGCTGGTTTTGCCCCACAGCACCAGGACCGGCATGTTCAGCTTGCGCCCCAGATCCGCCGTGTCGAGGTCGCAGTCGATGGTCGCGGCGGCGCGATAGTCGCCGCAGGAGCCGCGGATCGTCTTCTCGTTGAAGCAACGCACATACTCGTCCCAGATTTCCGGCGGGATGTGGTTGAGGTCGGCGGTCAGCTTCAGCAGCTTCTTGCGCATGAACCAGTCGGCCGGGACGCCGCCCATCATGCGCTCGGGGAAATCGGCGGGTTGCGCCATGAACGGCCAGTGCCACCCGCCGATCGCGCCCTCCTTGTCCATCGCCGCCCACATGTCGAGCGTCGGCACGATGTCGATGATCGCCGCCTTGATCACCGTCTCCGGATGATCGAGGCACATCCGATGCACCGTCCGCCCGCCGCGGTCGTGGCCCGCGACAGAAAACCGCTCATACCCGAGCGCCCGCATCACCTCCACCTGGTCCTGCGCCATCGCGCGGAACGAGTAGTTGGAATGGTCCGGTTCCTCGGGCGGCGCCGAGCTGTCGCCATAGCCGCGCAGGTCGGCGGCCACGACATGAAACCGCTCGGCCAGCCGCAGTGCCACCTTATGCCAGGCGACATGCGTCAGCGGGTTGCCGTGCAGCAGCAGCAGCGGCGGCCCGCTGCCGCCATGTCGCAGGCGGATCCGCGCCCCGCTGGTCTCGATGTCGGTGAGGGTGAAGCCGGGCATGATTGCCATGGGCGGTTCCTGATTGTTCGCGGCGCCCGCGGGGTGAGGGCGTCAGAGTATGTCATTCACCCGAGGGGTGCACCATGCGATCGGGATAAGCATGGATCTGTGCAGTAATATAATGTTATGCACGAAGTCCATGAAATCACGAGGTGCCTGAATCTGGCAAAGCGCCAAAACATAAAACCAGGTAAGCTAAAGACGCTGACGGGCGCGAAGGGTGAGGCATCGGGTTACGGTTATCATGATCCTGCATAAGCCGGGATTTCCTGGAGAATCGACAAACCGCCTGGCGACTCACGGCCCGACCCACATGCGAATACTGTTAACCGGGCTGCCCCCTGTTCGGACGCCATTCCCCGATTTAGCGGGCGACAACCCCACTGTGCGGCATTACCGGCCAGGAACCAATCTGGCAGGCTCGAGACAATATCGCCGTTGCGGAGTCGGGAGATCCAGGGCTAAGGTCACGCCTGGGTGCTGACCATCTCGGGAACATCAGAATATAGGTGACGGTACGTCACTCCCTCAGGAAGGAACACTTTACCATGGCCACTCCGGCGGTCGAAACTCTGAAGCGCGCGCTATTGGCGAGCGGACCGGCGATCCTTAAGACCATGACCTTCGATCATTACGACAAGGGAAAGGCGGTCCTGGGATCCCGCCTCCAGTCACAGGGCCAGGGACCGCCCGGTGACGTGCACAATTCCGGGCGTGCGCTGGACATAATTCTTTATAGCAAGAAACCGCCGATGTTTCAGGTGTTCTTCGAGGAAGAGGCGACCATCGGATACGGCCTCGTTAATATCTTTCTTGGCCTGCAGGCGTCGATGAAGTGGGACACGATGATCTACGACCAGAAGGAGTGGAATCGGGACGGCAAGATCTTTGGTCGAACGAAGCCGAGCTACAGCCTCACCGATCCGATGGACCGCGTACGATTCGAACATCTGACGCATATCCATATTGACTGGTCGGTCGCGAACGCCAACAACTCCGCGTTCTACGATGAACTCGAGCGGAACCTTAAAGACGCTGGCTATTGATAGTACCCACGATCGCTGGAGTGCGACGGCGCGGGAAGTCGCGTGAGGTAGGCGCATCTCGGCGGAGCGGATTTTAAGCCTGCTGGCCCAGGGTAATTCACGGGAAGCCGTCATCGGCGATTATTCCAGCTTGCAACCGGCGGACATGCGGGCATCTCTGGGCTACGCGCATGCGAAGCCGGCCGACGATTGGCATGGCGGTGTGGTCGTGGCTCAGGTCTGAAATTCCGCCGCGCCGGTCGGCATGAGGCAGTGTGGCTGGAGGCCAAAGGCCACGATGCGTGCCCGCGAACCGATCGAAGCCAGCGTCGCGGACGGCGTCAGTGCTCCGCGTTGACACCTCCCGGCCCTGGCCACAGAGTCCGGCACATCGTCCCACGGCGGTCGTCCGTTCCCGGGGCGGGGAGGAAGCGAATGCGCCAACATCGCCGCCCATGCCTGAGGCACTGGCTCGCGGGACCGGATCGGCCATGAAGCCAGCCCCGTTCATTTATCACGATCCCTCAACCATCGCCGAGGCCGCGGCGCTCCTCTCCCGCCACGGCAACGCGAGGGCGCTGGCGGGTGGCCAATCGCTCATGCCCATGATGAATTTCCGGCTGGTCGCGCCGGATCATCTCGTCGACCTCAACGGCATCGCCGAGTTGGCCGGCGTCAAACAAATCAATGGCGCGCTGACGATCGGCGCGATGACCCGCCAGCGCGATCTGGAGTTTTCCCCGGACATCGCCGCCGCCCTGCCGATCCTGCGCGAGGCCCTGCGCCATGTCGGGCACCGCCAGACCCGCAACCGCGGCACCATCGGCGGCTCGCTGTGCCACCTCGACCCATCGGCCGAACTGGTGAACGTCGTCGCGCTGCATGACGGCGTGCTGACCATCGCCTCGGCGGGCGGGACCCGGGAGGCCGGGTTCCACACGTTCGCCACCGGCGCGATGACCCATAGCATGCGGGACGACGAGTTGCTGACCGCGGTCAGCCTGACGCCGTGGCCGCGCCCGCGCGGCTATGGTTTCGCGGAGACCGCGCGCCGGCGCGGCGATTTCGCCATCGCGGCGGTCGGCGTGCTGCTGACCCTCGACCAGGACGGCGCGATCGATCGGGCCGCGCTCGCCGTTTCCGGTCTCACCGGCGTGCCGGTCCGCCTGGCGTCCGTCGAGACCATGCTCGTCGGCCAGCGCCCGTCGCACGATCTGTTCCGCGCCGCCGCCGCCGGGGCCGCGACCCTGGAGGCGATGGAGGATCCCTATGCCAGCGCCGCCTATCGCCGTCATCTGGCCCGGATCCTGACCTACCGGGCGATGGAAACCGCCACGGCGCGGGCGCGCGAGGGGGCAGCGAAATGACTGACCAACGCACCATCGCGATAACCGTGAACGGACGCCGCCAGGAGCGGACGGTGGAAACGCGGATGACCCTGGTCGATTTGCTGCGCCACGAGCTTGGCCTGACCGGCACCCATGTCGGCTGCGAGCACGGCGTCTGCGGCGCCTGTACCGTGCTGCTGGACGGGCTCAGCGTGCGCTCCTGCCTGATGCTGGCGGTGCAGGCGAACGGCCACGCGGTGACCACCGTGGAGGGGCTGGCGGCCCCAGGTCATGTGCTCAATCCGTTGCAGGAGGCGTTCTGGGACAAGAACGCGCTGCAATGCGGGTTCTGTACCCCGGGGATGCTGCTGACGTTGACGGAATTGCTCGCCGCCAACGCCTCGCCCACGGAAGCTGAGGTGCGGGACGCGGTTTCCGGCAATTTGTGCCGCTGCACCGGCTACCAGGCGATCATCGAGGCGACCTTGCTGGCGGCGGCCCGGATGCGCGGCGAGAAGGAGCCCGCCTGATGGCCAGCACCTGGTTCGGCGCCTCGGTCCGCCGCAAGGAAGATCCGGTGTTGCTCACCGGACGCGGCCGCTTCGTCGATGACATTCATTTGCCGTACATGCTGCACGCCGCGTTCGTACGTAGCCCGCACGCGCACGCGCGGATCATGGGGATCGACAGCGCGGCGGCCCAAACGGTCGAGGGCGTGCATCTGGTGCTGACGCACGCGGATTTGCCGGAGAGCATGCGCACCCGCCCGATCCCGGTGATGATGCCGAACCCGATCATCAAACAGCCGTTCATGCCGCTGGCGCTGGCGCGCGACGAGGTCTGTTTCGTCGGCGAGCCGGTGGCCGTCGTGATCGCCGAAAGCCGCTACATCGCCGAGGACGCCGCGAATCTGGTGACCGTGACATACGATCCCTTGCCGGCGGTCAGCGACTGCCGCGCGGCGATCGAGGCGGGCGCGCCGCCGGTGCATCTCGGTTCGCCATCCAATATCGCGGCCCAGTTGCCGGTGCGGCATGGCGCGGTGGAGGCCGCGTTCGGCGGCGCGCCACATGTGTTCCGCGACGACTTTTATCTGCATCGCGGCGGGGCGTTTTTCATCGAATGCCGCGGCGTTGTCGCCGAACATGACGCGTCCACCGACAGCTACACGCTGCACGTGACGTCGCAGGGCTCGCACCGGATCAAGGAAGGGATGCTCGACCTGCTGGACGTCAGCGAGCACCAGATCCGCGTCATCACCCCCGACGTCGGCGGCGGCTTCGGGCCCAAGGGCGCGCTCTACCCCGAATACCCCGTGGCCGCCGTCGCCGCCCGGATTCTGGGCCGGCCGGTGAAATGGATCTCCGACCGGCACGAAGACTTCATGTCCACCAACATGGAGCGCGACCAGTACTGGGAGATGGAGATCGCCGTCTCGAACGAGGCCAAGATCCTCGGCGTGCGCGGGCGGCTGGTGCACGAACAGGGGGCCTACCTGCCGTCCGGCATCGTGCTGCCCTGGATCGCCGCGACCACGGTGCCCGGACCCTACGTGGTTCCGGCGTTCCAGATGGATGTGATCGCGGCGCTGACCAACAAGCCCGCCTGCTCGCCGGTCCGCGGCGCCGGGCGGCCGCAGGGCATCTTCGTGATGGAGCGGCTGATGGACCGGGTCGCCCGCGAGTTCGGCCTGGACCCGGCCGAGGTGCGGCGGCGGAACTTCATCAGACCGGAACAAATGCCCTACAAGGTGGGCATCATCTTCCGCGACGGCCGGCCGGTCGTGTATGACAGCGGCGACTATCCGGCCTGCCAGGAAAACGCGTTGGCGGCGGCCGATTACGACGGTTTCCGCGCCCGTCAGGCACAGGCCCGCGTCCACGGGAAGTATCTCGGCATCGGCATCAGCAACGTCGTCGAGGGCACCGGTCTCGGCCCTTATGAGGGCGCGACGGTGCGGGTCGCGCGCACCGGCAAGGTCACGGTGTTCACCGGTGCCACGCCGCAGGGCCAGTCGCACAAGACCACTTTCGCCCAGATCGTCGCCGATCAACTCGGCGTCGGGATCGACGACGTCACGATCGTCACCGGCGATACCGGGACGATCGCCTGGGGCATGGGCACGTTCGCGGCCCGCTCGGCGGTCAACGCCGGCTCCGCGTCGTATCTGGCGGCGGTGGAGGTCGGGAAGAAAATCAAGGACTTCGCGTCACGCATGATGGAGGTCTCGCCCGACGACCTGGAACTGCGTGACGGCCATGTCGGCGTGCGCGGCGTGCCAGGAATGCAAAAAAGTTTTCGCGAGATCGCCATCCACGCCATCAGCGCTCCGGGCATGTCGAATCTGGGTGGCCTCGTCCCCGGTCTCGAATACACTTCGTATTTCACGCCGGACCAGTCGACCTACTCGAACGGCACCCATATCGCCGAGGTCGAGGTCGATATCGAAACCGGCGAGGTCGAGATCCGTCGCTACGTCGTGTTCCACGATTGCGGCCGGGTGATCAATCCGCTGGTGGTGGAAGGCCAGGTTGTCGGCGGCGTCGCGCATGGCGTCGGCAACGCGCTGTTCGAGCGCATGGTCTACGACGAAAACGGCCAGCCCCAGAGCACGACCTTCGCCGAATATTTGCTGACCACCGCGCCGCATATGCCGCGCGTCGAGGTCCATCACATGGAAACGCCCTCACCGCTCAACCCGATCGGGGTGAAGGGCGCCGGCGAGGCGGGCACCAACCCGGCGATCGCGGCGATCGTCAACGCGGTGAGCGACGCGTTGACGCCGTTTGGCGTGTGGATCACCGAGGCGCCGATCTCACCGCAACGCATCGTGGAACTTCTGGGCGAGGCGGCACTGGGCCGGACCCGGTAGGGTGGCGGGCACGCGGGCTCCCGCCAAGCCGGGTCGAAATAGACGATGGCCATCGCGACCTCGGCGCCCGCGCCCGCCAAACGGCCGGCCCCCCTGGGCTGATTTCGCGGGAAACGCAGCCGCGCGGCCCGCGCGGTGTTCACCAACGATCGCCTGGCACAAATTCACCGCGGACCGCTTTGGCCCCCCATCTCACGCCGGATCGTTCGATCGACGGCGCGAGATTTCATCTGGGAGGAACAGAGGAACAGAGGAACAGAGCACCAGAGGACCCGAGAATCCGGACCATGAAGTGACCGTGCCGCAATCGGGCGGGCGACCGAGGTAAACGGCGAAACGGGAAGCACATTGTCTGGATCGAAAGAACTCTCTGGTCCTCTGGTCCTCTGTTCCTCCCAGATGAATCCTTGCTCACGTTTCCGCGCGATCCGGCCCGTCCGGGCGCGCCACCCGCCGCCGCCCGGTCCCGCCGCACCGCACCAAGGCCCTCTCGCCACGGCCGCGGAATTGGCCTATCACCCGCGGATGAAACGGCCCCCCGGATTTTCAGCCCCCGGATTAGCGGCCCACGGATTATCGGATTGAGTATCGAGTGAGCGACGCCAAACCCCCGGGCCCTCCGAACGACATGCAGCCGGTCATGCTCGAAGACGAGATGCGGCGCTCGTACCTCGATTACGCGATGAGCGTGATCGTGGCGCGGGCGTTGCCGGACGCCCGTGACGGGCTGAAACCGGTGCATCGCCGCATCCTGTTCGGCATGTTCGAGGCCGGCTACACGCCCGACCGCGCCTATCGCAAATCCGCGCGCGTCGTCGGCGACGTGATGGGCAAATACCACCCGCACGGCGACTCGGCGATTTACGACGCCATGGTGCGCATGGCGCAGTCGTTCTCGATGCGGGTGACCCTGGTCGACGGGCAGGGCAATTTCGGCTCGGTCGACGGCGATAATCCGGCGGCGATGCGTTACACCGAGGTGCGCCTCGCGAAGTCCGCCATGCTGCTGCTGGACGACATCGACCGCGACACCGTCGATTATTCGCCGAATTACGACGAGTCGGAGAAAGAACCGAAAGTTCTTCCCGCGCGCTTCCCCAATCTGCTGATCAACGGCGCCACCGGCATCGCCGTCGGCATGGCGACCAACATCCCGCCGCACAATCCCGGGGAGATCATCGACGCCACGCTGGCTTTGATCGCCAACCCGGACACCACGCTGGAAGAGTTGATGCAAATCGTGCCCGGCCCGGATTTTCCGACCGGCGGCATCATCATCGGCCGCAACGGCATCAAGGGAGCGTTCGAGACCGGGCGCGACTCGATCGTCATCCGCTCGCGCACCGAGATCGAGGAGATCCGCAAGGATCGTTTCGCGATCATCGTCAACGAAATCCCTTATCAGGTGAACAAGAAGACGCTGCTGGAGCGCATCTCCGAACTGGTGCGCGCCAAGCAGATCGAAGGCATTTCCGAAATGCGCGACGAGAGCGACCGCTCCGGCATGCGCATCGTCATCGAGCTGCGGCGTGAGGCGACGCCCGAAGTCGTGTTGAACCAGCTTTATCGCTTCACCCAGCTGCAGACCAGCTTCGGCATCAACATGCTGGCGCTGGACAATGGCCAGCCGCGGCAACTCGGCCTGAAGGACGCGCTGCAATGCTTCATTCGCTTCCGCGAGGAAGTGATCGTCCGCCGCGCCCGCTTCGACCTCAATAAGGCGCGCGACAAGGCGCATAACCTGGTCGGCCTCGCCATCGCGGTGGCGAACATCGATGAGGTCATCCGGCTGATCCGCTCCAGCCCCGACGCCGCGACCGCGCGCACCGCGCTGATGAATCGCGACTGGCCGGCCGAGGACATCGGCGTGCTGCTGGCGCTGATCGACGAGCCCGGCAACATCATCTCGCCCGAGGGCACGGTTCGGCTGACCGAAGAACAGGCGCGCGGCATTCTGGAACTGCGTCTCGCGCGCCTGACCGGCCTCGAGCGCGATAAAATCCAGGCCGATCTGACCGAGGTCGCCGATCAGATCCGCGCGTTGCTGGAAATCCTCGGCTCGCAAATCCGCCGTATGGAGGTAATGACCGAGGAACTGGCCGCCGCGCGCAAGGACATCGTGTCGCCGCGGATGACCGACATCGCCGACGTGCTGTCGGACCAGGATGACGAGAGCCTGATCGAGCCTGGCCAGATGGTCGTCACCATCACGCGTGACGGGTTCATCAAACGTACCTCGCTGGAGACCTACCGGTCGCAAAATCGCGGCGGGCGCGGCCGCTCCGGCGCCTCGACGCGCGGCGACGACATCGTCACCCGCAGCTTCAATGCGCATACGCATCAATGGGTGCTGTTCTTCTCGTCCGGCGGCAAGGCGTATCGCGAAAAAGTCTGGCGCCTGCCGGAAGCCGGTCCCACCGCGAAGGGCCGCGCTCTGGTCAACCTGCTGCCGGAACTGGGCTCCGACACGATCACCACCGTGCTGCCGCTGCCACAGGACGAGACGTTGTGGGAAAGCCTGCATCTGATCTTCGCCACCTCTTCCGGCGGCGTGCGGCGCAACCGGTTGTCGGACTTCCGCAATGTCCGGGCCGCCGGCCTGATCGCGATGAAACTGGATGAGGGCGATCATCTCATTGGCGTCGCCACCTGCCGCGAAGGCGACGACGTGCTGCTCGCCACCCGCGCCGGACGTTGCATCCGGTTCCAACTGACCGACGACAACGTGCGCGTCTTCGCCGGCCGCGACAGTTCGGGCGTGCGCGGCATTAAATTGCTGAACGGCGATGAGGTCATGAGCCTGTCGGTGCTGCGCCACATCGACGCCAGTCCGGCGGAACGCGAGGCCTACGTCAAACTGGCCAACGCCCGCCGCCGCGGCGACGCCGAGGACGAACCGGAACCCATCGTGGCCGCCGACGCCGAGGAGATCGAAGGCGAGGCCAACCTGACCCCCGAGCGCATCGCCGAAATGGAAGCCGCCGAGGACATGCTGCTGACCGTCACCGACAGTGGGTTCGGCAAACGCTCCTCCGCCTATGAGTACCGCGTGACCGGCCGGGGCGGGCAGGGGATCGCCAACATCACCCTCGCGCCGCGTAACGGGAAATTCGTGGTCGCGACCTTCCCGGTGCGGGCGGGCGACGACGTGATGCTGGTCACCGATGCCGGCAGGCTGATCCGGGTGCCCGCCGATCAGGTCCGCATCACCGGACGCCAGGCGATGGGCGTGACGCTGTTCCGCGTCGACTCGGGGGAGCACGTCACCAGCGTGTTCCCGGTTCTGGAAGAAGAAAGCGACGATAACGATCCACCAGGGGACATCCCCGGCGACGCCGCCGGTGATCCTCCTGCTCCCGATGCGGGGCCCGAGCCCGAGGACGAAAACGATGGCTGATCACGCGAGGCCGCCACGCATCGGCCTGTATCCCGGCACCTTCGATCCGGTCACCAACGGTCACCTCGATGTGATCGCCCGCGCGGCCCGCCTGCTCGACAAACTGATCGTGGGTGTCGCGATCAACACCGGCAAGGGGCCGCTGTTCACCTTGCCGGAGCGGGTCGAACTGGTCGAGGCGGAGATCGCCTCGATCGCGGACCGTAACGGCATGGAGATCGAGGTGCGGCCGTTCGATACGCTGCTGGTCGATTTCGCCCGCAAGATCGGCGCCTGCATGATCGTGCGCGGCCTGCGCGCCGTCACCGACTTCGATTACGAGTTCCAGATGGCCGGCATGAACTACCGCATGGCGCCGGACATCGAGACGGTGTTCCTGATGGCCAGCGAACGGCATCAGTTCATCGCCTCCCGCCTCGTCAAAGAGGTCGCGATGCTGGGTGGCGATATCACCTCGTTCGTGCCGTCCTTGACACATGAGCGCGTGCTGAGACGCATCCGCGAGAATAAATCCTGATCAGGAGTGGATCATGCGACGCCGCACCCTGATCGCGTCCGCCGGCGCGATCGCAACCCTCACAACCGGAATCTTCATGAGCGAATCCGCTGCCGCCCAAGGGGGCGACCTCGAAAACACGATCTACATGGACATCAAACCGGGGCGGGTGGTGATCCAGATGTTCCCCGATATCGCCCCGCTGCACGTCGAGCGGATCAAGCTGCTCGCGCGGCGGAAGTTTTACGACGGCACACCGTTCCATCGTGTCATCGAGGGCTTCATGGCGCAGGGCGGCGATCCGACCGGAACCGGCACCGGCGGCAGCGACCTGCCGGACCTGAAGGCCGAATTCACCACGAAGCGGCACTTCCTGCGCGGCACTTGCGGCATGGCGCGAACCGGCAATCCGGACAGTGCCAACAGTCAGTTCTTCATCATGTTCGCGCCGGCGACGCATCTGGACGGCCAGTACACGATCTGGGGCCAGGTCGTGCAGGGCATGGATTTCGTCGATCAGATCAAACGCGGCAGCGGCGGTGGCGGGACGGTAACCGATCCGGACCGGATCATTCACTTTCAGGTCGCGGCGGATGTGAAATAAAATTTGGCTGGGCCATTTGCCGCGGATCCGCGTCAGGTGGCCCAGCTGATTCCGGCCATGCCGCGGCAGCGACGACCGCGCGTCATGGTTTTCGGTGGTTGGCTTCAATGCGCCAGAGCGCAGTCATGATCCTGTAAATCCTCGCCCGAGCCGTGGTTTCCCCCCGCCGGATCGACGACGCCGTCCAGCACGGCGAAGCCGGGCACGTTGTCTGGCCAGGTCATGCCCACCACGGCGAGCGTGTGTTTCCCCATATCGGCGGCGGCATCCGGATCGGCCTTGGCGAGCAGGCGGAATGGGTTGGCCGTGCCGAGGTCCTTACCATCCACGCGGAACGCGCGCCAGGGCTCACCCGCCAGCTTCACCGGGAACGCGCCCCACGACCTGCCGATCGCGTCGCGGTGCGCGGTCAGCGCGTCGCGCACGTCGCGCCGCACGCAGTCGATGTGGATGTGCAACTGATCCTGTGACCGCCCAATCGGCGAATTGATCGCCAGCGACAGCGCCTCACGCGGGAGCGGCGTGCCGACGCGTTGCTCGGTCCAACGCCGTGCGCGCCATGCCTCGGCCCAATAATTCGGCGCGTTCGGCGCCAGCACCTCCGGGCTTTCGATGCCGCTGATCCGTGCCGTCGGAATCAGCAAGAACTGCGTGGCGCCGATGAGATCCTTCAGGATCACATAACCGTCCGCCAGATCGACGATCGCGCACGGCGCCGGATCATTACCGTCACGCATATGCGGCACGCATTTTTCATTCGTGATGTTCCATAACGCTGACGGATTGGCGGCCTGGGCGGCGGAGACCAGCAGCCAGGGAATGATCCAAAGCCATATGTTCACGGCATTGAGCACGGGACGTGTCTCCGACGGTCCTCGACGTTTGTCATCGCGAGCGAAACCAGGCAATCCGCCGAGTTCCCCGCACAGGGAGATTGCTTCGCTTCGCTCGCGATGACAGGGGAGAAGCGCCATACGCGACAGGATCGCGAAATGCTCCGGGCTTAAGCCGCGGTTCAACGCGTTTTGAACGCCTCGGAGCACTCAAAGGTAGCATCGGTAAAGCTCAGTTCCCGGCCGCATCTTCGGCGGGCCTTGCCGTTGCGAGCCCCGCCGCCGGGGCGTCCGGAGCAACCGCCTGCCGTGCCGCCAGCACGTCCTGCCGGCGTCCGAGCCATAGTGCGTTGACCAACCACAGACCGGCGAACGGAATCGCCGCCAGCGCCAGTTCGGAAGCGCCCAAACCCAGCCCGCGAAACAGCGCGGCGGACCAGACGCCGACCTGATCGCCGGTACGATAGACGACGGTGTCGATGAAGCTCTTCGCCTTGAAACGGTCTTCGCGCGGAACGACGGTGAACAGGAGTTCGCGGCTTGGCCGCGCGATCGCGTAATCGCCGGCCCGGCGCAAGACCTGGAACACCGCCACCACCATGACCGTCGGGAACAGCGCGAGCGCGCCAAACCCGATAATCGTCAGCGCCGGCAGCAGGCCAAGCGACAGCGCGACCCCGAGCGTCAACAGGATACGCCCGGTCAGGAACAATTGAACGGCCAGCGTCAGGACGTTGACCAGCAGATCGACGGTGGCGAAAAACGTGATTTGCGCCCCGCGATCGCTAAAGCTTCGGCTGACGATGCCGGCCTGCTCCATGTAAAGAAACGTCGAGGTCACCGAGTACAACAACAGGAAGCCGGCGACATTGATCAGATAGCGTGAGCGGAACGCGTCGATGATGCCCCCGAACATACCGCCGCCGATCGGTGTCTCGTCGGCATTCGCCGTCCGCCGGTGGTGCAGGCTCGGCGACAGACGCGACAGGCGTCCGACGCTGAACACCGCGACTTCGAGCAAGGCAACCGAGCCCAGCATCAGGATGATCGGAGAGACGTCGTGTGCCAGCGAGGCAGTGATGCTCGCGCCGACAATGGCGCCGACCGTGGCTCCGGCCGCGATCACGCCGAACAGACGTTTGCCCTGCTCGGGGCTGAACAAATCGACATTCATCTGCCAGAATACCGAGATCACGAACAGATTGAAAATCGACACCCAGACGAAGAAAATCCGGCCGATCCACACCGCCTCCGCCGGGTCGGACCAGCGCAGGACCGCCGCGAACACCAGGATGTTGACGGCGAAAAAATGGTATGTAATCGGAATGAACTGGCTGCGCGGCAATTTCGCGACGAGCCAGGCGAAGGGCAGGTTCAGCAGCAGCATGCCCACAAGCGAGGCGGTGAACAGCCATTGCAGATTATTGACCCCGCCGGCGACGCCCATTTGGTCGCGGATCGGCCGCATGATGTAATACGACGACAGAACCGCGAAGATATATAGCCAGCACCAGCCCACGACGGGGACCTCTTCCGGCCGGATATCGATCACCCGTCGCAGCAACCGATAGAGCCAACCGCCGCTCTGGCTCTCCTGGGCGGTTCCGACGGGGTCGGTCAAAGCCGGCTCATTTCAGACCCGCGACGATTTGTTTTATCTCCTCAGGCGTATGTTCGCCGCCGAGTGGCGTTCCCGGAATGAGATACTTGCCCATGGCGAGCGGGCCGATCACGACCGGTTCGAATCCCGCCTCTCGCACCAGCTTCGTTGCGATGGCGATGGCGCCGGCGTCGTCGCCGGCCATCGGCATGCCGATTTTCTTGCTCGGGTCGGCGGCATCTTCCCGCACCTTCATATAGCCGACCGCGTTGAAGGCACGGACCAGACGCGCGCCCGGGATCAGTTCCTCGGTGGCGAGACCGGCGCCTTTCTCGCGCGCCCAGGTGGCGATGTCGCCGTCACGGGCCACGATCGGATTGCTGGCATCGAGAATCAGCACCTTGGCGGCAAGCTGCTTGCCAAAATCCAGACCGATCTGCTTGATCGCGCTGTACGGCACGGCGAGCAACACGACATCCGCGAATGCGATGGCCTCCGCCGACGTACCGGCGCTGGCCAACGGCCCAAGGCCGGCGACCATGTCCTTCAATTCTTCAGGATGGCGCGACGAAAACATCACGGGATGTCCGGCCTTCACCCATAGCGAGCCAAGCGTGCCGCCGATATGGCCGGCCCCGATGGTGGCGATCTTGAGCGGCGCCGTCTGCGCGAAACCAGCGCGTGACACCGCCGTGAGCGCGAGAACGGCGGAGAACCCGGCGGCGGAACGGAGAAATTCCCGGCGGCGGCGATCTGCGACAGGGTAACGAGTCATTTTCGGCTCCTTGCGATGAGGCGGCACGGTCTGCGTTCTAAAGCATTTTGCCAATGACGGTGCAGGGTGAAAATGGCGTGACCCCTTATACGGTCGCGTGATTCATGTGCCGTCCATGTTCCGCTCGGATTTGTCACGCTTTGTTACCGTTGCCCGGAGCTACTAGCCGAGCGAGGTGAAGAACTCGACCATTTTCCGGCGCTCCGCCGCGGTGGGCGGCCGGCCGCGGCCGGCGGCGAGATTATCTTCCATGTGCGCGGGATTGCTGGTGCCCGGGATCACCGCGGTCACCACCGGTTCGCCGAGCAGGTATTTGATGAAGAACTGACCCCAGGTCGCGGCGCCAAATTCCCGCGCCCAGTCCGGCAGTGGCCGCTGTTGCACCGTGCGAAACAGCCGGCCGCGGCCTAAGGGGAGGGCCGTGAGCACCGCCGCCCCGGCCTCGGCCGCAGCCGGGATCAGCCGCTTTTCCACCTCGCGATCCTGCAGCGAATAATCGATCTCAAGAAAGTCCGGCTTCTCGCGCCGCAACACCGCTTCGGCCGCGCTGAAGTCGCCATGGAACGTCGTCGTTATCCCGGTATACCGGCAGAGGCCTTGGGCCTTCCAATCGCGCAGCATCGCCAGGTCCTGATGCGGATCGCTGACATTGTGCAGCTGCATCAGGTCGACCGTGTCGGTGCGCAACCGTCGCAACGACGCATGCAACTGCTCGGGGCCGGTGCGCCGGTCGTAGTCTTCGAGCTTGGTCGCGAGAAACACGCCGCGCCGCGATCCGGCCTCGGCGACGATGTCACCCACCACGCTCTCCGCCCGTCCATAGGACGGCGCCGTATCGATGAGTTTTCCGCCAGCCGCGGTCAGGCTTCGGATGACGGCGGCGCGGGCGGCGCGTTCCGCCGGATCGTCGCCGACGTCGAACACCTCGGCCGTGCCGAGCCCAATCACCGGGAGAGCCTCGCCGGTCCGCGGAATGAGGCGGGTGAGCAAGGGCGTGGCAACCGTCTGGGCTTGCGCGAGCCGCCGCCAACCGGGCACGAATGGCGCCACACCAAGCCCAGAGAGCATGCCGCGACGCGACAACGTAACGCCAAGGCGATCCTTCAACGCGGCCTCCTTGTTGTTCGATCGAGGCAGCCGGCCGATCTTTGATCCGGACCGATGTCGCGCACTGTCCGGCCTCGCATGGGCTACCACCGAACAGACCGCGTTTCCCATAGCATGCGCGGCCCAGAGGAGAAACCGAACCGCGGCGACGCAACGCCGCCCGCGAGGCCGCCGCGGCAGGCCAGCCTCTCGCGCCCTCGTTGTACCAACATGGGCCTACCTCTACTGATCGATGGGCGCCGCCTGCCCGTGTCTGGGGGGCCTTTCGATCCCGACGCCCACCAGATGCCCGAACAGGGTCACGATCTGCTGGCGGTCCGCCGCCGGCAAGGGCGGGCTGGTCAAGGAGGCGATGTCCTCGCGCAGATGCTGGGGGTTGCTGGTGCCGAACAACACCACGTCCACACCGGGCTCGTCGCGTACGAAGCGATAGGCCGCGTCGATGATCGAACTGGCGCCGCTCGCGTGGACCAGGAAGCCCAGAGGATCGGGCGAATCGCCCAGGGATTTCGGCAGCGACCCGTCCGCCACCAGCGCCCGCACCTGCGCATTCAGCCGCTGGGGCTGAGCGAAAATATTCCGCACCGCGAACATGATCAGCGTGCCAACGTGCTTCTCCATCGTCCTGGGGAAGACGCTGATCCGGGCATTCTGGTGCATCATGTTGAAGGCAACCATGGCGGTGTCCCACATCGTGTCTTCCGCCAATGCGCGCTGATACATCTTGTGATCAAGATCGTAGGGCGCGGCCTCGGTGAGGCCGATGAAGCGGAGTTTGCCCTTCTCCTTCTCGCGCAGCACCGCCGGATAGATCACGTCGCGCGTATACTGGTAGATTTGCGGCACCACGGCGTGAAACTGCAGCACGTCGAGATAATCGGTCTGCAACTGGCGCAACGAATTGTCGATGCTCGCCACCACGGTTTCGGGCGTGAACGGCTCCCAGGTCGCGTATTTGGCGGGACTGGCCTTGGTGGTGATGACCAGGCGATCGCGCGGCACCGATTTGATCGCCCGCCCGATCAGCGGCTCGGTGCCATAGGCGGCCGCCGTGTCGATGAGATTGACCCCGAGATCGATGGCGAGGTGGATCAGCGAGACGATGTCGGCTTCCGATTTGCCGTTAGACAGCCCAAGCCGGCTGAATCCGCCACCGCCGAGCCCGGCGGCGCTGACCTTGAGCCCGGTCCGGCCCAATGTCCGGTAAATCATCTGACCTCCCGCACCTGACCCCGGTAGCTCCGCACCAGCCCGTGTCCCGCTGCTTCCTGGGCTGTCCACCCCGGTTCTGATCGGCTCTTCGCCGCGCGCCGCCGGGAGGCACGGTGCGAGGAACTCAGCCGCGCTGGCCACCGCGCCGGCCTTGAGGAGGGTGCGACGCCACACACCGCGCGTCTTCGGTTGCCGTTCCATTGGAGCCTCCCACCTGGTGGTGATTACGTTCTCAGCCGCCCGCCGGCCTCCCGATCGAGGCGGAGGAAGGGCTGGCATGCATCGAAGGATGGCGCGTGCGAGACATGTCACGACAAATTCAGTATACCATTGCCCTGCGTTCCTGTCATCCCAACTAACGCGTGAGCGACACCCGCCCAACCACCGCGCCGGACACCGGATCGATCAGCAACACCCGATCCACCCCGCCGCCATGCAGCTGCACCGCCAGCCGATCCCGCACCGCGGCGATCCCGGCGATTTCCGTCCCGGCCGGCTCGTCGAGCACCGCCGCGAACGCTTTCTCCGGCAGCCCGGCGGGCCCCGACACCGTGCGTTTGACGATGGTCACCAGGATCACCGTCGTCCCCAGCAGAATCAGCACACCCATCACGATCGTGGCGATTTTGACCGCCCGCATCCCGCCGCCCATGGTCCATCCTTTCCGGCCAACCGGCCCAGGTTTATGCGTGCCGGCATGGCAGAGGCACCCCCGGGACCTGGACCGATCCGCATCAAGCCCTCACGCGAGCAGGCGGGCCAGCGAATCGATCGTCTGTTGGCTGAGACGATCGGCACGATCTCCCGCTCCCGCGTCAAGGCGCTGATCGAGGAGGGCGCGCTGTCGCGGAGCAATGAAGGCACCGGAGCGGTGACAGACTCCGGCGCGCCGTCGCGCGACAGCGTCATCGTCACCGAACCGGCCGAGCCCGCCCGCGCGGGGGTCACCTATACGCTGATCCTGCCGGAGCCGGCGCCGGCGGCGCCTCAACCGCAGGCGATTCCCTTTCCGATTCTGTATGAAGACCGTGACCTGATCGTGCTGGACAAGCCCGCCGGCCTTGTCGTGCATCCGGCGCCGGGCAACCGCGACGGCACCCTGGTGAACGCGCTGCTGGCCCATTGCGGGCCGGGTTTCACCGGCATCGGCGCCGAGAAACGGCCGGGAATCGTGCACCGGTTGGACAAGGACACCTCCGGCGTCATGGTCGTGGCCAAGACGCAGCTCGCCAACGACGTGCTGACCGCCGCGTTCGCCGCCCGTGACCTCGAGCGGACCTACATCGCTCTCTGCTGGGGCCTGCCGAATCCGTTGAGCGGTGAGATCGAAGGCGCGATCGGCCGGGACAAGCGGGATCGCAAGCGTATGACGGTGGTCAGCCATGGCGGCAAAGCAGCCCTGACCCGCTACCGGGTCATCCGAACATTCTGGTCCCACGGCAACCCATCGGTGGCGCTGGTGGAATGCCGCCTGGCCACCGGACGCACCCACCAGATCCGGGTCCATATGGCCTCAAGCGGCCACCCGATCGTCGGCGATCCGGTGTATTTGCGGCGGATTCCGGCGGATGCCAGGTTCGTGCCGGATCCGCTCAGGCGCGCCTTGCTCGACTTCCCCCGCCAGGCCCTGCACGCCGCCAGCCTGGGCTTTCATCACCCGCGCACGGGCGAAATGCTCCGATTCGCAACACCGCTTCCCGCCGACATGGCGGAGCTTGTCGCCCAGTTGGAGGCTGGTTTGCCGGCCGCGCATGGCCCGGAGGCCAATCTGTCAGGCAATTAACTGGTTAGTAATCTTGACAGGACTATAATGGTCCTGTATACGGAATGCATCGCGGCGAGGGATGCGTCGCCACGATGGAGGAGTCCGGATACGCCGCCGCCTTAAAGGGGCGGGTGCCCGGGACGGAACTTCCGCCCCGCATCTCGCCTGTTAGCTGACTCAGACCGCCTTCCGTGCGCCAGTTCCGGGCACGAGTACGCGGCTGACAAATGGAGCCACTGATGGCATCTGCCGTCCTCAACATTGCCCCCGAAGGCAACCTTACCCGGTATCTCCAGGAGATCCGGAAATTTCCGATGCTTACCCCGGAGGAGGAGCTGTCGCTCTCCCACCGCTGGCGGGATCAACAGGATATGGAGGCGGCCCACAAGCTTGTCACCTCCCATCTTCGTCTCGTGGCGAAAATCGCCATGGGCTATCGCGGCTACGGCCTGCCGGTCGGCGAGCTGATCAGCGAGGGTAACGTCGGCATGATGCAGGCGGTGAAGCGGTTCGATCCGGACCGCGGGTTCCGCCTCGCGACCTACGCGATGTGGTGGATCCGCGCCGCCATCCAGGAATACATCCTGCACTCCTGGTCGCTGGTGAAAATGGGCACCACGGCGGCGCAGAAGAAGCTGTTCTTCAACCTGCGCCGGCTGAAAGGCCAGATGAAGGCGATCGACGACGGCGATCTGCAACCCGAGCAGGTGACCGAGATCGCCCGTCTTCTGGGCGTGCCGGAACAGGACGTCGTCAACATGAACCGCCGCCTCGCCGCGCCGGATCACAGCCTGAACGCTCCGGTGCGCCAGGACAGTGAGGGTGAGTGGCAGGACTGGCTGGTCGACGACACCGAGAGTCAGGAAACCTCGATCGCCGACCGTGAGGAACTGACCGGCCGCAAGGCTTTGCTCGCCGGAGCGTTGAAGACCCTGAACGAACGGGAGCGGGACATCCTGATGGAGCGCCGGCTGAAGGATAATCCCGCCACGCTCGAGGATTTGTCGCACAAATACAACATCTCCCGTGAGCGGGTGCGGCAGATCGAGGTCCGCTCGTTCGAGAAGCTGCAGAAGGCGATGAAAGCACGGGTCGCCGAGCAGCGGGCCGAGGCCAGCCAACGGGCGGCGGCTCACTCGGCATCGGCGCTATCGGCATCGGCATAGGCTGCCTGGCTTCTGTCAACGGCATCGCCCGGGCCTGGCCTGGGCGACCGACAGCTTATGCGCGGTGGAAAATCGGTCCGAAATGACCCGGCCCGCGCGGCATCACCCGGCCGCGTGACCCGTCTTCGCGCGGTCGGTGTCTCGCCCGGAGAGCGCCGCCATGATGATCGCCCATCCTGACGTGAGCAGATTGATTCCAACCAACAGGCCCAGGGCCCAGACGGCGGTTCCCGGCCAGCCGGCAATGATGATCGCGGCCAACGCCAGATCCGCCAGGCCGCTCACCAGCATCCACACCCAGGTGCCGGTCATGACCTGCCGAGAGGCGATCGCCACCGCGGTCTGAAACACGCCCTCGGCGATAAAGAACGCGGTCAGCACGACCGTGAGCGACACCGCGCCTTCGACCGGCCTCAGAATGAGCAGCACGCCAACCACGGCTGAAAGCGCCGCCGTGATCAGGCTCCACAGAAAAGCGTGGATGTGATGGGTCGTGACTATCGCGATGAGGCCGATGACCCCGCTGATCAACAATAGCCAGCCGATGTAAATATCGACGGCGATGGTCGCCGCGACCGGCGCGCAGACCGCCAGAACGCCGAACAGGATCATGACCGCGCCCTGGAACAGGAATAGCCGCCAATGGGCGCTGAAAGCGTTCGTGACGGCGCGTTGCATGTCGCTCAGACTGGGATCCACGAGAGCCATCGGGTTTCTCCTGCCGGTTCGGCGCGCATCATGCCACGGGCGTTCATAAAGGCCCATGCCATGGCGGATGGCCTGGCGCTCGCACGCGCCAGGTCCGGTTCAGGTCGCGCGCGATCTGTCCGGTGATGCCGGGCGCTTTGGCGCGTCCGGACGCGCCGGACAAAGCCCGTCAGGGTGCGGGAATGCGCGGGCTCCGGAGCGTATTGGACCGACCTGGCGCGGACGAATTCAATCAGACACGGGCGGCCGGGCCACGCCACGGTGGTCTGATCCCGCGGCGCCCTCGGCCAGCCTGAACCGCGCGGTCAGCCCGGTGGTGGGATCGTCAGGCCTTGGTTTGATCGCTCGCTGCCGGATCGAGCCCCCAGGTCTCGGCGGTTCGCGAACGCGCGGCCCGCAGCCGGGTCGACCGGGCCAGCGCGGCGGCCTCGAGTGCCGCTCGTACGGCCAATGGTGTGACCTGGGTCAGCAGCCACCCGGCGGCGGCGGCGCTCCAGGCGATGCCGATTGTCGTGGGATCGGTGACGATCGCGATCGCGGTATCGAACGACTGCCCCGCGTTCCA
>Ga0181536_10001633_pt1 | contig 26162 bp, 27 predicted proteins | sample PEATcosm2014_Bin_41_FD_121105 | JGI IMG/M metagenome (GOLD analysis project Ga0181536, IMG submission 121105) | Peatland microbial communities from MTU Mesocosm Facility, Houghton, MI, USA - PEATcosm2014_Bin17_60_metaG | ecosystem: Environmental > Terrestrial > Soil > Wetlands > Peat | place...
ACCAACTCGGGGGTCACCAGCCCCCCCCTCGTCGCGTGTGCGCACGTGCACGCCCGGACGATCTCAGCCGGGCTACTGGAGGGTCAACGGGCGTTCACGACCCACGGAAAATCCGGAAGAACCTGAATTCGAAGGGCTGTCCCTCTTACTGCGCGATCCACAAGATGTTGTGAGACAGGTCGCCGGTCATGAGCGGGAACGTGGTCGACGAGTCCAGAGTCGATGCGGCAGAACGGCACCCGTAGCTGTCGGACTCGTGCAGCTTCACAGCTGGGACCTCAGCACGGCGAACTCGCAGCCCGGCGAGGACGGGTCGAAGCCGTGCTCCATCAGCCAGCGGACGTTGAGCAGGCATCGCAGCGACCACCACGCGCGGATGAGGTCGCGGTCGACGTCAGTGCCATAGCCGGCGACGACGTCGCCAAGGTGCTCCACGTGTCCGAGCGTCAAGGTGGCGAGGTCGTACAGGGCATCGCCCTGGGACGCCTCGGACCAGTCGATGACGCCGGTGACCTCGTCACCGGCGACGAAGACGTGGTCGACCTGCAGGTCGCCGTGGGTGAACACCAGTGTCCACGGCCGGAGTGCAGTCTCGGCAATCCGGCGGTTGCGCGCGACCAAGTCGGTGGGAAGGACACCGTTCGTGACGAGCCACTCGCATTCACCGTCGAGGTGCGAAGCGATCTCGTCCAGGCTCTGACCGGGCCATGGCGGCAGCGGCGTGTCGTGCAGCATCCGGACGGCGGCACCCGCCGCGGCCCACGCTGCCGCCGACGCGGTCGACGGTTCGCCGAGGCGGCCGAGTGCCGTCCCTGAGAGGGCGGCGAGCGCGAGCACAGGCGGCTTCCGCCACAGGACTTTCGGAGTCGGGATCGGCGCCATGGCCATCGCCTCGACCTCGACGTCGGTGTGCGTCTGATCAGCGTCGATCTTCAGGAAGACGTCGCCGACACGCAGGGTCGCGCGCTCGTTATGGGCGACGACGACTTCAACCTCCACCTCTTCCACATCGGCCACACTCGTCCCCCCTCTCCACCAATAAACCTCACTCCCTGTGAGACAGCCCACTCAACAGGCCCCAATGCAGTCGAGGGGCCTCAACGAGACCCTCGTTCCAGAGGCCTCTCCCTCGTCACGAGCCCTCAACCCCAACATCTTGTGGGTCGCGCAGTGAAAGGGATAGCCCTTCGAATTCTCATCACGTGTCAACGGTCAGTCAATGTCCGTTCCAACGATCAGCCGGACATTCATGTGACGCCGGCGTACCGCAGCCCTACGCCGGCACGAGAAGCGCGGAATCGGAAGAGCCGGGGTCCGTCCGGGCTCTGTCCGCCCCTAAGGCTCCAGGCTGAACGGCGGATACTCGTCGTGCAGCAACAGCAGGTAAGACCCCACCCGAAGCTGCCACCGGAACACGCCAATGCAGAAGTTCTTCAGTGACGGGTTCCATTCCCCGGTGAACAGGGCGATGAACCACGAGATGATGAGACAGATTTCGTTGACGATGTGGAGGAAGTAGAGCACGATGAACTGCGGTATGCACAGGATGATCCGCAGCAGCACGGTGACCCGGTTGCGTTCGCCGCTCACGGGAGTGAGGCTCAACTCTGCCGGGTAGCCACCCGGATCGGCGAACCCTTGCGGGATCGGTGCGAAGGGCGGATACGGTTCGGCCCACTCGAAGAGGCCGGTGATCACCCGCCACTGATAGCGAATGACACCGGCGATGAACACGCTCAGGCTCTCCGGTGCCGTGCCGGTGAACACGATGGAGAACCAGCACACGATGGCGGCGAGGAAGGCCACGATGCTGAGGATGTACGCCCAGATGAACTGCGGGATGAAGATCAGCCAGTTGGTCAGGACCTTGACCGGCGGGATCTTCTCAGGTCCCGGCGGTGTATCGACAGTCAGCGGATAGGCGCCCGGCATGAAGGACTCCCTTCGTTGGCCCCCTGACGCGGCACGATAGCCGCCCGACGGCGCCCATGTCGGATCCTCCTCGCCACTCTTTCGCTGGCGGGTGCACGTGTGACCGGTGCGTGACGCTCGCGCGACAGACCGTGACTGTTATACGAGCGCGCCGGTCGAAGCGCTCACGCATCCGCGCCTCGTGCTTGACCCGCGCCATGTCAGGGCTTTCGAATGGCCCGGTGACCGACCTCCAGACATTCCGGACAGAAGTTTGGACATTCGTGACCGATCACGCAGGACATTGAAATGACCGTCGACGCTACGAGCACCCGCTGGTCGACCCGCAGCTCCCGCACACGTAGCACGACCCGGCCCGCTGCATGGTGTTGCCGCAGTTGTAGCAGAGCGGCGCGTCGAGCTGCTCCGCACGGGCCATCGGCCGTTCCGCCGGCTCCGACGAGCTCGTCGGGATCTGGGTCGTCACACCGCGGCTGAGCCCGTCGTCGACGAGCCCCGCGTTGGGGGTCGACATCTCCTCCACACCGGGCAGCGTCGGCTGGGTGCGCTCCTGCGTCGAGAGGATCCCGAGATCGGTCCGGTCCTGGGTCGACAGGTAGTCCAGGGCCAGCCGGCGCGAGATGTAGTCGATGAGGCTGGTGGCGATGCGCAGCTCGGGGTCGTCGGTGATGCCGGCCGGCTCGAACTTCATGTTGGCGAACTTGCGCACGAAGGTCGCCAGCGGCACGCCGTGCTGGAGCCCGAGGCTCAGCGAGATGGAGAAGGCGTCCATGATCCCCGCCAGGGTGGAGCCCTGCTTGGAGACCTTGATGAACACCTCGCCCGGCCGCCCGTCCTCGTACTCGCCCACGGTCACGTAGCCCTCGCAGTCGGCGACCCGGAACGAGAACGTCTTCGAGTTGCGCTTGCGGGGCAGGCGCTCACGCACGGCGCCGACCACCAGCGGCGATGCCACCCGCTGCCGTTCGTGGGCCAGCGCCGCCTCGAGCTCGGCGATGTGCGCCGCGATGTCGCGGGCGCGGGCCTCGGCCTCCGAGCCGGCCGGTGCGGTGTCGCCACCCTCGACGACCTCCGCCGCACCCTCCTTCTTCGTCGTCGACAGCGGCTGGGCCACCTTGCAGTTGTCGCGGTAGATGGCCACGGCCTTGATCCCCAGGCGCCAGGCGTCGATGTGCAGCTGCTCGACGTCCTCGACCGTCACGTCCTCGGGCATGTTGACCGTCTTGGAGATCGCCCCGCTGATGAAGGGCTGGACCGCCCCCATCATGCGGATGTGACCCGAGTAGTGGATGGTGTTGTCACCCATGGAGCAGGCGAACACCGGCAGGTGCTCGGGGGCCAGGTGCGGCGCGCCGAGGATCGACATGTGCTCGTTGACGTAGGCGACGATCTCGACGACCTGGTCGGGGCCGTAGCCCAGCTTGGTCAGGGCGCGGGGCACCGTCTGGTTGACGATCGACATGGTGCCGCCGCCCACCAGCTTCTTGGTCTTGACCAGACCGAGGTCGGGCTCGACGCCGGTGGTGTCGCAGTCCATCAGCAGGCCGATGGTCCCGGTCGGCGCCAGCACCGACGCCTGCGAGTTGCGCACCCCGTAGGCCTCGGCCAGGTCCACCGCTTGGTCCCAGGCCTCCTGCGCCGCCGACAGCAGCTCAGGCGGGACGACGTCCTCGTCGATACGGGCGGCCTCGCCCTGGTGCATCCGCAGCACGTTGAGCATGGCCTCGCCGTTCTCGTGATAGCCGGCGAAAGGCCCCATGCGGGCCGCGGTCCGGGCCGAGGTGGCGTACGCGTGCCCCGTGAGCAGCGCCGTGATGGCGGCCGCCCAGGCCCGCCCGGCGTCGGAGTCGTAGGGCAGGCCCTGCGCCATCAGCAGCGCGCCCAGGTTGGCGTAGCCGATGCCGAGCTCGCGGAAGGCGCGCGTCGTCTCGCCGATCTTCTCGGTCGGGTAGTCGGCATTGCCCACGATGATCTCCTGGCCCGTGAACACCACGGACACCGCCGCCTTGAAGCCGTCCACGTCGAACTCGTCGTTCTCGTCGAGGAACGTCAGCAGGTTCATGGAGGCCAGATTGCAGGCTGAGTTGTCGAGGTGAACGTACTCACTGCATGGGTTGGACCCGTTGATCCGGCCCGTGTTGGGCGCGGTGTGCCAGCGGTTGATCGTGGTGTCGTACTGCAGGCCAGGGTCGGCGCACTCCCACGCCGAGTGGGCGATCTGGCGGAACAGGTCGCGGGCCGGGAGCGTGCGGACGACCGAGCCGTCGGTGCGGGCCACGAGCTGCCAGTCGCGCCCGTCGATCACCGCCTCCATGAACTCGTCGGTCACCCGTACCGAGTTGTTGGCGTTCTGGTACTGCGTCGAGTGGCTGTCGGCGCCGTCGAGGTCCATGTCGAAGCCGGCGTCACGCAGGACGCGCGCTTTGCGCTCCTCGATCGCCTTGCACCAGACGAAGTCCTCCACGTCGGGGTGGTCGGCGTCGAGGATGACCATCTTGGCGGCCCGCCTCGTCTTGCCACCCGACTTGATGGTGCCCGCCGACGCGTCGGCGCCCCGCATGAAGCTGACCGGACCCGACGCCGTGCCGCCGCCCTTGAGGAGCTCGTGCGACGAGCGGATGCGCGACAGGTTGACGCCGGCGCCCGACCCGCCCTTGAAGATGACGCCTTCCTCTGTGTACCAGTTGAGGATGGAGTCCATCGTGTCCTCGACGGAGAGGATGAAGCAGTTGTGGACCCGCAAATTATCGCTCAGGTACTCGCCGCTCTCGGTTTGGATGTCGTAGACATCCATTGCTCCCAAGTCCTCGATGCGATCGATCTCGAGTCGCTTCGCCGACGCGGCGGCGAGGCCGGCAAGCTGCAGACTCCTCTCGAGCTTCGCCGCCTTGGAGGGATCGACGAATCCGATCTCGTCGGCGAACGTCATCCGGTCACCCAGAGTCCGGATCGACAGGGACCAGCAGCCGTGCCCATCTGGGCGCCGATCGGCCTTGAACCGAACCCTCGAGAAGATTCCGAACCGGCCCAGCAGCGCCTGCGCGCCGCGGACGATGCCCTCGGAAATCATGTCGAACCCGATGTACGCCGACCCCTCGCCGACGCACACGTAGCCTTCGGCCTGAAAGAGGCTGCGGAGGTATGCGGCGACCACGGGCAACGGCGCGTCGAAGAGATGCTCGGGCACCGTCATGTCGACACCCCGGATTCGGAGTCCCCACCGCTCGACGAACTCGCTCAACGCGACTCCGTAGAGCCGGGTACGGCGGCAATCCAACGTTGTATCGAGCGTCTCGACCGCGCGCTCGTGGCGGTGGACCCCGGGGAAGACCGAGTCAAGAGCGGCCAGGACCCATTGGCGCTCCGCCTCGGTGACCGTCATGGCCTCAATCGTGAGGGAACGGTTCGTGCCCTCGTACTGGCCGACGAAACCGTCGGACTGCAACCATCCGGCCAGAGCCGCCTCGGCGATGTCCCGACGGTTGAGCTCCGTCGAACCGTAGGACTCGTTCCGGTGCCAGCTGAGCTGGTCGTCGGGGCGGAGCTCAGCCGCGGGGACGAACCGACCGGTGCCGTCCCCGGTTGCCAGCCACACCAGGTGGTCGCCGGTGACATCCAGCCGATGCCCGGCCTTCGTGTGGATGCGCAGCACGGGCTTTGAACCGTTGTGCTTGACTGCCACGATTCGCGTCACCCCGTGGGCGTCGAACACCTTCTCCCCGACCGCCTCCTCCTCGACGAGACGGCCGATCGGAACGAGCCCATCGGGAGTGCTGACCAGAGCGTGGTAGGGCTGGCAGGCGCTCCCCTGCTGCGGGACGCCGTGGACGCCGATGTTGAACCACACCGGCGAGTTGAAGGCGGCCTTCTGGTGGATGATGAGGTACTTGAGCTCGTGGTTGAAGAGCTGGGCCTCCTCGTCGTCGACGAAGTAGCCGTCCTTGATCCCCCACGCCGTCAGCGTGTCGGCCACCCGGTCGGCCACCTGGCGCAGCGACCACTCGCGCTCCTCGGTGCCGAGGGTTCCCCGGAAGTACTTCTGCGCCAGGATGTTGGTGGCGTTGACGCTCCAGGACTCGGGCACCTCGACACCGAGCTGCTCGAAGGCGACCGTGCCGTCCCGGAAGTTCGTGATCCGGGCGTCGCGCCGCTCCCAGCGCACCTCGTCGTAGGGGTGCACACCTTCGGTGGTGAAGTGCCGGCGGATGCCGATCTCGGATCGCTGGGGGGCGATGGCCATGGCGCTGGGGTCCTCCTCGTTGATTCGTGTCCTGGGGGTCACTGCTTGCCTGCGGTGCCTGCTCGTCGAAGCCGTCACCCCACCCCCCTATTGCAGCGGGGAGGTGTCTCACGGCCTGTGCTCGGTTCCAGTGCCCCGGGCGAGGCCCTGAGTCGCCTCACCACAACATATTGTGGCTGACCCTCCCCCGAGACACGAGATGCTGTGTTATTACAGCACTGTAGTTACGCCCTTGTCAACCAACGACGCGCGCCATCCATGCAGGTCACGGGCCGTTCGCGATTGTTTGCGCGAGAGGGCCTCCCGACGCCTCCCCGGCCACGCCGATTACCCGCGAACGGTGACATCCCCGGTAGCGTCGGCCCCCCATGGCCAAGGTCGTCGCCGTCGATGCGGGCACGACCGGCGTCCGCGCCCTGGTGGTCGACGAGCACGCCCGGGTGGCCGACGTCGCCTACCGGGAGCTGACCCAGTACTTCCCGCGGCCGGGCTGGGTCGAGCACGACCCCGCCGAGATCTGGGACTCCGTCCGGGCCACGCTGGCCGAGGTCGGGGGCCGCCTCGCCGAGGCGGGCGAGGCCGTGGCGGCCATCGGCATCACCAACCAACGCGAGACCCTGGTGGCGTTCGACCGCTCGACCGGGCGGCCCCTGCACCGGGCGATCGTCTGGCAGGACCGCCGGACCGCGCCCCTGTGCGCGGCGCTCACCGACGCGGGCCACCTGCCGTTCGTGCGCGCCACCACCGGCCTCGTCCTCGACCCCTACTTCAGCGCCACGAAGGCCGCCTGGCTGCTGCGCGAGGGCGACCTGCCGCTGGCGGCGTCCGACCCGGGCCTCTCGTTCTGCACGGTCGACACCTGGGTGCTGTGGAACCTCACCGGGGGGCCCGCCGGTGGCGTCTACGCCACCGATCCCTCCAACGCCAGCCGCACCCTCCTGCTCGATACGTCCGCGCTCGCCTGGTCCGGCGAGTTGTGCGACCTCTTCGGCGTGCCCGCGCACACGCTGCCCGAGGTGCGCCCGTCGGCCGGCCGCTTGGGCACCGCCGCGCTGGTGGACCTCGGCCCCGCGTCCGCCGCCCTCGACGGTGTCCCGGTCTCGGGCGTGCTCGGCGACCAGCAGGCGGCGCTCTTCGGGCAGGCCTGCTTCGAGCCGGGCCTGGTCAAGGTCACCTACGGCACCGGCAGCTTCGCTCTGGCCAACGTGGGCCCCGGACGCCCGCCCGCGCCGGACGGTCTCACGGTCAGCTGCGCCTGGGATCTCGGCGCGCACGCGCCGGCTGCGCACGCGCGCGTCGCTTACGCGCTCGAGGGCTCGGCGTTCGTGTCCGGCGCGGCCATCCAGTGGCTGCGCGACGGGCTCGGCATCATCGCCTCGGCCGGGGAGGTCGGGCCTCTGGCGGCGTCGGTCCCCGACAGCGGCGGCGTCACGTTCGTGCCGGCCCTCACCGGTCTCGGCAGCCCGTGGTGGGACCCGCAGGCGCGCGGCATCGTGACCGGCCTGACCCGCGGCGCCGGCCGGGCCCAGATCGCCCGGGCGTGTGTCGAGGCGATGGCATTCCAGGTGCGCGACATGACCGATGCCATGGCCGCCGCCTCTTCCCACCCGCTGTCCGCGCTGCGGGTGGACGGGGGCGCCGCCGCCATGGACCTCCTCCTACAGCTACAGGCCGAGCAGAGCCGCATGCCGGTGGCGCGCCCGCGCTCGCTCGAGTCGACCGCGCTCGGCGCCGCCACCGTCGCCGGCCTGGCCGAGGGTGTGTGGTCCTCGCTGGACGAGCTGGCCGCTCTGTGGGAGGCCGAGGTGATCTTCGAACCGCAGCTGCCGGCCGAGCTCACCGACGCCGTCCACGGCGTCTGGCGCCGCGCGGTCGAGAAGTCCATGGGCTGGGCCGACCTCGACGCCAAATGACAGGGTGTGCGAGTCGCTGGGGGCTTCTCCCGCCTGACTCCGGCATCCTTCCCCTCCGGGCTCCCCGAGGGAATCGGCAATGTGTCGTACGTCCTCGACATGGCAGCCTTTGACAAATGGCTCGTCGATCCCCAGGTGCCGAGCTCGATCTCGGTGCCCGCGGCATCCGGAGCACTCGGGCCGCCGTCATCGGGTGCATGACGACCAGCCCGGCGGCCGACGCGCATCACAGCTACCCCTTCGCGGTGGGTCCCCTCCCTGTGCGGGATGTCCTGGTGGACGCCTGAGACCTGCCGGCTGGAAGGTCTCAGGCGTTACCACCGCCTCACGTCAACAACGCTGGGGCACCGTCTGCCGCCTGCACGCTCCCGGGTTCGCTTGACCCAGTGCGATCAGGCAGTCCGGGGCTTACAACTGTGACGCGAAGCCCACGGCTGCTGAACTCGTGAAGTTGGAGGACCCGCCGGTGGGGTACGTGACCGACCCCGTCAGCCCAGTGGCGTCGCCAAAGGCATAGACCCCTCCGTCACTCTGCAAGACCCAGTAGCCAAGGCCGTCGGATGTGTACTCGATTGCCACATCCTTCCCCGTGGCCCCCCTCCCGGTCGGCGACGAGTAGAAGTTCGCCCCTCCATAGGTGAAGACACCACCAGATTGCGAGAGCAACGCGTAGCCTCCCGATGGACTGGACGTGATGCCGACAATCGGGCTGGTCGATGCGACCCCGAAGGTGCTGTAGTACGAGCCGGAGAACGTCGCGTCACCGAAGGCATAGACGCCCCCGTCTGCACCGACCAGCCAATACCCTTTCCCGCTCGGCGTCAGGGCGATTCCGGTGATGTGCGCGCTGAGTGTTTGGCCCCCGAGGGAGCCGTAGTAAACGGCGTCGCCGAAGGCGAAGACGCCGCCATCAGCGCCGACGAGCAAGTACCCCTTGCCGTCTGCGGTCGAGACGATGCCGACGATCGGCGACGAAAGCGTGGTGCCTCCGAGGGATCCGTAGTACTGGGCGTCACCGTAGGCAAACACTCCCCCATCGGCCGCGACCTCGGTGTAGCCATTCCCGTCTGGCGTCGACGCCACGCCAACGATGGCTGACGAGCTCGTTCCGAGCGCACTCCCATTGGCGGTGGCCGATCCGACCTCGAAGATTGCCCCGTCACCCTTTGCAATCCAATAGCCAGTCGATACTGAAGTCGATGCACCCGCTGAGGATGCAAAAAGAGCAACTGGAGCCGCGGCGACCCCAAGCGCAGCGACAGCGACGGCAATCCGCGTGCGCCGACGGGCAGACCCTGTGGCTTTGACAGGCGTACTAGCGAATCCGGTCAAACGTTGCGAATTTCTCATCATGAACTCCTCAGTCGGGGTGATGGGCTGATCCGTTACCGTCGTCACCTTGGCAGGTCGGTCTGGCAATCCCCTACACATTGATCGCGGACTTGCTGTGAAGAGCTTCGATCTGGCTCAGTCAGGCTCCCTGTGTCGAAGGCAGCACCACGCGGACTCGAATGCCACGCACTGGGTCCGAAGCCAGCGTGACGTCGCCGCCGGATGCGGCGACGATGCCGGCCACGATTGAGGCCGAGGCCACTGCCCGGACGGGTCCGGCTGGCCTCGGCGCGCCAGAAGCGATCGAAGTCCTTCTTCGCATCGTGTGGCGTCATGCCGGGTCCGGGGTCTGTGACCTCGAGAACGGAGCCTTCACCCGACCCTGAGCCCCCAAGCGGGGTCCCGGGCGACATATAACAAGGGAATCCTTGTTATATTGAGCCAAAGGAGCGGAGCCTCCGCTCGGAAGGGTGGGCAGCCATGAGCGTGGCCATCGTGACAGGGGCATCCCGGGGACTCGGGCAGGCGTTGGCGACCGGACTGGCGGGAGCCGGCTGGTCGCTGGTGGTCGACGGGCGCGACGTGACGGCGCTCTGTTCGGCGGCCGACGTGCTGCGCGCGCAGGCGACGCCGGGGGCGCGCATCGTGGCCGTGGCCGGTGACGTCACCGACGCCGACCACCGCCACGACCTCGTCGCCGAGGCGTTCGAGCTCGGCGGGCTCGACCTCGTCGTCAACAACGCCGGGACGCTCGGGGCCTCGCCCCTGCCGTCGCTGGCCGACTACCCGCTGGGCGACCTGCGCGTGGCCTTCGAGGTCAACGTCGTCGCGCCTCTCGGCCTCATGCAGGACGCGCTCCCCCTCCTCCTCGACGCCCCGCACCCACGCGTGCTCAACGTGACGTCGGACGTCGCGGTGGAGGCCTACGAGGGGTGGGGCGGCTACGGGGCCGGCAAGGCGGCACTCGAGCATCTCGGCGCGGTGCTGGCCGTCGAGTTCCCGGCGCTGACGGTGTGGACCGTCGACCCCGGGGACCTGCGCACGGCGATGCACCAGGCGGCCTTCCCCGGCGAGGACATCTCCGACCGGCCCGAGCCGGCCACCGTCGTACCCGCCTTCATGGAGCTCATCACCGGCGACCGCCCGAGCGGGCGCTACCGGGCCGCCGAGCTCGCCAGCGCGGGAGCGGTGACATGAGCGCCATGGCCCCCGCCCTCGACCGCGAGGCCGCGGCCCGCCTGCCCGAGCTGCACCCCTTCTCGTTCGCGCTGCCTCCCGAGCTCGAGGCACCGTCCCCACCCGAGTACCGCGGCATGACGCGCGACGCCGTGCGGATGCTGGTGGCGACGAGGTCGGACGGCTCGCTCGTGCACTCCCACTTCTCCGAGCTGCCGCGCTTCCTCGACGAAGGCGACCTGGTCGTGATCAACACGTCGGGGACGCTGGCCGCCGAGGTCGACGGGACGGCACCGGACGGATCGGCCGTGCAGGTGCACCTCTCGACCCGGCTGCCCGCCGGCCTCTGGACCGTCGAGGTGCGCCGGGACGGCCGGGCCCACCTCGACGGCGCGCCCGGCGACACGATCGACCTCCCGGGCGGCGGGCACGTCGCGCTGCTCGCCCCCTACTCCCCCGGCCCCGGCGGGGCCGGGGTGCGCCTGTGGGTCTCCCGGATAGAGACGCCCGAGCGCCTGCACAGCTTCCTCGCTCGCCACGGGCGACCCATCCGCTACGGGTACGTGCGCGGCAGCTACCCGATCACGGCGTACCAGAACGTGTACGCCACCGAGCCCGGGTCGGCCGAGATGCCGAGCGCGGGGCGCCCGTTCACGCCCGAGGTCCTGACGCGCCTGGTGGCCAAAGGCGTGGGCGTGGCCCCGCTCCTGCTGCACACCGGCGTCGCCTCGTTGGAGGCGAGCGAGCCACCGTACGCCGAGTACTTCCGGGTGTCGCTCGCCACCGCGCACCACATCGACGACACGCGCCGTTCGGGCGGGCGCGTCATCGCCGTCGGGACGACGGTGGTGCGCGCGCTCGAGTCCGTGGTCGACGAACATGGGCACGTGCACCCGAGCGAGGGATGGACCGAGACGGTGGTGTCGCCCGAGCGGCCCGTCCGCTCCGTCGACGGGTTCCTCACCGGCTGGCACGAGCCCGAGGCCTCGCACCTCGCCATGCTCGAGGCGATCGCCGGGCGCCCCCTCCTCCGGGCGTCCTACGACGCCGCGCTGGCCCAGGGCTACCTCTGGCACGAGTTCGGCGACGTCCACCTGATACTGCCGTGACGGGGGCCGGGCCGACCGCCGGCGGCCGCGCGCCCGAGTCGCCGCTCCAGCAGCTGCCGACGACGCGGCGGGCCATCCTCAACCTGCTCAAGCGCGAGGGGCCGCTCGACGCGTCGGCCGTGGCCGGCGCCCTCTCCCTCACTCCCGCCGCCATCCGGTTGCAGCTGACGCGTCTGGAGGAGGACGGGCTGCTGGCGCACCACGACGAGGTGCCCGGCGCTGCGGGCCGGGGACGACCGCGCCACGTCTACGAGCTGACGTCGGCGGCCGAGTCGCTCTACCCCAAGCGCTACGGCGACCTCACCACCGAGCTGCTCGGGTACCTGGGCGGCCCGGACGCGGCCCAGGTCGACGAGCTCTTCGAGCAGCGCCGGCGGCGGCGCGTCGCCGGCGCGCTGCCCCGCACGGCCGACCTGCCCTTCGACGAGCAGGTCGCCGCGCTCACCGCGATCCTCGACGAGGACGGCTACCTGGCCGAGGCCGAGCGACTGGCCGACGGCAGCTGGCGGATCACCGAGCACAACTGCGCCATCCTCACCGTCGCCCACGGGTTCTCACAGGCGTGCACGAGCGAGCTGGCCTTCATCCGCGACGCGCTCCCGGGGGCAACGGTGCGCCGGGTGGCGCACCTCATGGACGGCGCGCACGTGTGCGCCTACGTCGTCAGCCCGCCGGCGTCGTCGAGTCCGCCGCCCTGATCTCGAGGACCGAAGCGCCGTCCACCTCGTGGATCTCGCTCTGCAGGAGCTCGATGAGGTGGTGCCCGCTGATCTCGACGACGAACTCGTCGACGGCCTGCCCGCCGTCGCGGTCCAAGATGTTGATAGCCACGATGTCCCCACCGACGGCCCCGATCCGGCTGGCCACCAGGCCGAGGGCGCCGGGCCGATCGGGCAGTGCGATCCTCACCACATAGCCAGCCATCCACCAGACGCTAGGCGGTCAATGTGAACTGACTGTTTCAGATTGTTTACGGAATCCCCCGGGAGCCTGAATTCGGCTCAGGCGGCGGCCGCTCTCGTGCGTGCGGGCACGTATTCGTCGACGTACTCGCGCCCCGACAGGCGGGCGATCTCGTGCATCAGCCGGTCCGTGAAGGCCCGGCACTCGGTGTGGTCGTGGTTCTCGAGCGGGTCCTCGGGGTTCTCGGGCGGGTCCATCTGCATGGGCTCCCCGAAGCGGATGATCACGGTCTTGAAGGGGCGCATCCACTTGGAGTCGAGCGGCTGCACCTCGGTCGTGCCGACCACGCCCACGGGGATCACCGGCACACCGCACTCGCGCGACAGCCTCGTCACCCCCGTCCGCCCCTTGTGCACGTACTGGTCGAGGCTCCGCGTCCCCTCGGGGTAGAGGCCGAGGATCCGCCCCTTGCCGAGCACGTCGTTGCGGGCGGTGTCGAGCGCCCGCTCCGAGACGCTGCCCCCTCCACGCCGGATCGGGATCTGGCCGGCGGCCCGGAAGAACCAGGCGGTCTTCCACGAGTCGAAGTACTCCGCCTTGGCGAGGAAGGTCACCTTGCGCCGCACCACGAGGGGGATGAAGAACGAGTCGCAGAACGACTGGTGGTTGGCGGCCAGGACCGCGGGACCGTGGGCGGGGACGTGCTCCCTCCCCTCCACCTTCACGCGGTAGAGGAGGAAGAAGATCGGGGTCAGCACCGCCTTGAGCACCCAGTACGTCACGCTTCAAAGGTAGCCCTCGGCCGCTGGCGCCGCACCGGTGTCCGGTCTGTGCTGAACTGCGGGCCGCCGGACCAGCCGAGCCCCGGGGAGGGAGCACCGTGAGTGACACGCTGTCTGCAGAGCCGTTCCTGTCCGGCCTGTTCTTCGGGGAGTGCCCGCGCTGGCACGACGGCCGGCTCTGGTACTCGGACTTCTTCGACCACGCGGTGTTCTCGGCGTCGCCCGACGGGGAGCGCCGCGTCGAGGTGGCCTTCGACGGCGAGCCGGCGGGCCTGGGCTGGCTCCCCGACGGCCGGCTGCTGATCAACTCCCGCCTCGACCGCGCCATCTTCCGCCGCGAGGAGGACGGGACCCTCGTGCGCCACGGCGACCTCACGCCCTGGGCCACCTGGCACGCCAACGACATGGTGGTCGCCGCCGACGGGCGGGCCTACGCGGGCAACTTCGGGTTCGACCTCGACGGCCTCTACGACGGCTCGGTGCAGTCGGGTGCGATCGCGTCGGCGTCCCTCGTGCGCGTCGACCCCGACGGCACCAGCTACGAGGCCGCCGCGGACATCGCCTTCCCCAACGGCACCGTCATCACCGACGACGGCGCGACGCTCATCATCGCCGAGAGCTTCGGCGGCAAACTGACCGCGTTCGACCGCGCGTCGGACGGCACGCTGGCGAACCGGCGCGAGTGGGCGGTCCTGCCGGGCATCGCGCCCGACGGCATCTGCCTGTGCGCCGACGGTTCCATCTGGGTGTCCAACGCGGGGGCGCACGAGTGCGTCCGCGTGGCCGAGGGCGGCGAGGTGCTCGAGCGCGTCGCCACCTCCATGAATTGCTACGCCTGCATGCTCGGGGACGACGACCGGCGCACCCTGTACATGATCGTCGCGGCCGACAGCAACGCCGGCGTGGCGCGGGCGGCCCGCAACGGCGCCATCGAGAAGGTGCGGACGACGGTGCCGGGCGCCGGCCTCCCCTGAGGGGCGGCTACCCCAGCTTGGTCAGCGCGCTGCGCAGGTGGCGCACGGCCTGGCCGATGCGCTGCTCGTTCTCGATCAGCGCGAAGCGGATGTGGCCGTCGCCGCCCGGACCGAACCCCACACCGGGTGACGTGGCGACGTCCGCCTCGTTGACCAGGTACTTCGAGAACTCGAGCGAGCCCATCTCGCGGTAGGGCTCCGGGATCGGGGCCCAGACGAACATGGTGCCCTTGGGGGGCACCAGGTGCCACCCGATGCGGTTGAGCCCGTCGCACAGGGTGTCGCGGCGCGAGCGGTAGATGGCGTTGATCTCCTTGGGGTAGTCCGGCGCCTCGTTCATGGCCACGATGGCGGCGATCTGAATGGGCTGGAACGTCCCGTAGTCGAGATACGTCTTGAGCTTCGTGAGCGCCTGGACGATCTCGCGGTTGCCGACGACGAAGCCCACCCGCCACCCCGCCATGGAGAACGACTTGGTCATGGTGTAGATCTCGACGGCGACGTCGGTGGCGCCGGGCACCTGGAGGATGGAGGGCGGGTCGTACCCGTCGAACCCGAGGTCCGCGTAGGCGAAGTCGTGCACGAGGACCACCTCGTGCTCGCGGGCGAAGGCCACCAGGCGCTCCATGAAAGAGAGGTCGACGCACGCGGTCGTGGGGTTGTGCGGGAACGAGAGCACGATGACCCTCGGCTTGGGCCACGACTCCTCCCAGGCGCTCATCAGCCCGTCGAAGAACGCGTCGCCCGGGTCCGGCGCCCCCTCGTCCCCGATCGGCACGGCGGGGCCCGCCAGGGGGACCTGCCGCACGTCGGCGCCCGCGAACAGGGGGCCCCAGATGTGGATCGGGTACGACGGCGAGGGCACCAGCGCGGTGTCCCCGGGGGCGACCAGCACCCACATCAGGTGCGAGAACCCCTCCTTGGCGCCGATGGTCGTGACCACCTCGGTCTCGGGGTCGAGCTCGACGCCGAACTTGCGCTGGTAGAGGTCGGTGATGGCGCTGCGGAGCTTCGGGATGCCGCGGGAGGCGGAGTACCGGTGGTTGCGCGGGTTGTAGGCGGCCTCGGCCAGCTTGCCGACCGCCACGTCGGGCGAGGGCAGGTCGGGGTTCCCGAAGCCGAGGTCGATGACGTCGTGGCCGGCTCGCCGCGATGCCGCCTTGAGGTCGTTGATGGTGGCGAAGACGTAGGGCGGCAACCCGTTGATCCGGCGGAACTCCATCGCGGAAGTCTACGGCCCGTCTCCCGCCCTTCCCGACGATGGGCGCACGCCGAGGGCGCGCGCACCGGCCACCAGCTCCTCGACGTCGACCGGCCATCCGAACACGGCCCAGCTGGCGCCCGCCTGCTGCAGCCGTTGCAGCACGTGGTCCACGGGCGGCGAGCCCGTCGGGGGCGGGCCGGCCCAGGTCACCTCCAGGGCGTCGGGACCGCCGGCGCACGCCGCCACCAGCGCCGGATCGGCGTCCCACACGTTGAGCGCCGCCCCGGCGGCGCGGGCCTCCTCGGTGCGGCCCGACGGGCCGCCGGCCACCCAGACCGTGAGCCCGGCGCCCACCAGGTCGCGGGCGAGCTCCACCAGCTCGGCGCGCCGGTCCGCCGCGGACGGGAAGGGGATGCCGTAGGCGCGGTTCTCCTGCTCGCTCAGCCGGTCGCCGGTGCCGAGCCCCGCGATGACCCGCCCGGGCGCCAGGCGGTCCAGGGCCGTGAACTGCGCGGCCAGCACCGCGTTGGGCACCAGGCCGACACGGGACACGAGCGTGCCGAGGAACGGTCCCTCCCCGGGCCGGCGCGGCGGCCCGAGGCGCGCGGCCAACGCGCCCAGGACCGGGAAGGGGGCGAGGGCGGGGCGCTCGGGCTGGCCCAGGGGCCAGATGTGGTCGTAGCAGAACAGGCCGTCGACGCCGGCGGCGGCCGCCTCGGCGGCGGCGTCGAACGCCGCGTCGGGCGTGTCGCGGAACGTCGGCAGGACGACGCCGGTCCGCATCACCACAACCCGCCCTGGCGCGCCGCGAGGGCGGCGCCCACCGCGCCGGCCCGCTCCCCGAAGGCGGCCGGCACGACCGCCGCGGCGGGGCGGCGGTCGCCACCCTCGACGAGCTCGGCGAAGGTGGCACGGGCGGTGTCGACCAGGAGGTCGCCGGCCTGCACCACGCCGCCGCCCAGCACGAAGCACTCCGGATCGAGCACGCAGGCCAGGTTGGCCAGGCCGAAGCCGATCCACCACCCGACCTGCTCAATGACCCGGCGCGCCGCCGGGTCGCCCGCGGCGGCCGCAGCCGACACGTCCTCGCCCCGGACGCTCTCGGGATCGCCGCCGGCCATCCGCACCACCTCGCCGAGGTTCCCCGCCAGCGCGGCCTGGCGGGCGAAGACGCCGAGGCCGGCGCCCGAGGCGAAGCGCTCCCAGCAGCCGCGGCGCCCGCACGGGCAGGCGGGCCCGGCCGGGTCGACCACCATGTGGCCGATCTCGCCGGCGAAGCCGGCCGAGCCGACCTGCACCCGCCCGTCCACCACGATGCCGCCGCCGATGCCGGTGCCGAGCGTCACCATCACGACGTCGCGGTAGCCGCGGGCCGCGCCCAGGCGGTGCTCGGCCAGCACCGCGAAGTTGGCGTCGTTCTCAATGAGCACGGCGCGCCCGGGGAGGCGGTCGCCGATGAGCACCGTCCAGTCGACCCCGTGGGCCTGGGGCAGGTTCGGCGCGAAGCACAGGCGGCCGCGGCGGTCGACCATGCCGGGCGCGCCCACGCCCACGGGTGCGGTGCCCGTGGCGCCGAGCGCCCGGTCGAGGTCGACGACGACCTGCGCCACCGCCTCGGCGACGTGGCTGCCCACGATCTCGCGCTTTCCCCGAGGCGTGGGGACCCGGGCCTCGGCCGCGATGCCGTCATCGGGGCCGAGGGCGACGCCGAGGACCTTGGTCCCGCCGATGTCGACGCCGTAGGTCACGCCGGCGGGCGCGGGCGGGCCCCCGTCAGGGCTCACAAGGTCGACTCGACCCGCGCCTTCAGCTCTCGCATGGCCGTCGCCATGATGCGGCTCGTGGCCCGCATCTTGATGAAACCGGGGATGGGCACGCGCAGCTCCGCCTCGAGGTGGTACGTGACGTCGGTGCCGCCCCCCTCGGCGGGGTCGAAGACGTAGATGCCGTCGAGCTTGGTGGTGATGTCGCCGTGGGTCAGCTTCCAGGCCAGGACGTGCGGCGCCTCGGCGTAGTCGTAGGCCAGCGTGTAGCTCGTGCTGCGGCCGAAGGCGGCGGCCCGGAAGGTGACCAGGGTCGGGCGACCGAGGTCGTCGCGCTCCTTGACCTCGATCTCCTTGATGTCGGCCGCCCACTCGGGGTAGGCCTCGAGATCGGCCGCGACGTCGAAGCAAAGCTCGGGGGGTGCCGCCACCGAGATGTGCTCTGTAGCTGTGTCGGCCACGGTCAGTGGTTCCTTCCTGTCCGGTGTTGCCCGCCGGCGTGAGTCAGATTGCCACTCCGGCCAGGGCCTCGGCCAGCCTAGAAGCGAGAACGTCGTTGTCGAAGGATTCCTGGACCCTGGAACGGGCCGCCCGGCCCATCCGGCGGCGGCGGCTCGGGTCCGCCAGCAGGCTGCGCAGGGCCTGCGCCACGGCCCCGGGATCCTCGGGGCACTCGACGACCAGGCCCGTCACCCCGTCGAGCACGGCCTCGGCCGCCCCCCCGCTGTCGCCGGCGATCTGGGGCACGCCGGCCGCCGCCGCCTCGAGGAACACGATCCCGAAGCCCTCCTGCTCCAGGCCGAGCCAGCGGTTGCGGCAGGCCATCACGAAGACGTCGGCCGCTCCGAGGAGGGCGGCACGGTCCTCGTCGCTCACCCGCCCGAGCACGTGCACCGCCGCCGGGCTCTCGGCGGCGAGGCGCTGCAGGTGGCCGAGCTCGCGGCCGTCCCCCCCGATCGCCACCACCAGGTCGGGGTACGAGCCCGCCAGCCGGCCGGCGGCCCCGATGAGGACGTCCATGCCCTTGCGCGGCACGAGCCGGCTGACGCTCACGACGAGCGGGCCCGCGGTGGGCAGGCCGAGCCGGGATCGGGCGGACCGGCGCTCGGCGGCCTTGAGGGGGGTGATGGCCCCGACGTCCACGCCGGGCGGGATCTCGACCACCGGCGCCGTCATGCCCGGCGCGGCGTGGCGTGCCTCCGCGGCCGGGTACCCGCCGGCCGAGACGACGACCGACGCCCCGCGCAGCACGTGCCCGAGCGCGGCGCGCGCGCCGGGGAGCCGGCCGGGCACCGTGACCTCGGCGCCGTGGAGGATGACGCCGTAGGGGATGTCGAGTCGGGGTCCGAGCAGCCCGAGCGGGAGCGCAGGGTCGAGCAGGACCAGGTCGACCTCGTGCTCGTCGGCACACCGCCGCACGGCGGCCAGCGCTCCGGGCGTCGGGAAGAAGAGGATGGGCTCGGGCACGCGCTCGATGTGGATGCCCCGTTCGGCCTGCTCGGCGTCGAACGCCGCGGCACCGTCGTCCGACGACGCGGTGAGCACGACGTAGGAGTCCGGGCTGAGCCGGCGCCACAGCTCCCAGAGGTAGTTCTGGATGCCGCCCACCTTGGGCGGGAAGTCGTTGGTCACGAGGAGGTGGCGCTTCACCGCACGCCCGTCCGCCCGCGGCCGTGTCGGGACGGTGCCCGACGCCGCCTACCCGGCCCGGGTGCGGAACCGCAGCGTGGGCACCAGGCCGGCGCGCTCGAGCATGCGCATGGCGCGCGCCTCGTCGGCGTCGATGACCACCGCGTCCTCGGGCTCGCGCCCGAGCAGGAAGCTGACGACGCAGTCGTCACAGGCCGCGCTGTCGCGCAGCGAGCAGCAGTCGCAGTCGATGGTGAGCCCGCCCTCGGGCTCGCTGACGGTGTCCCTGGAAGTCGGCATGACGATGGCCCTCTCTGTTCGGGCCAAGCATGGCGAAGGGGTGTGACAGCGGCGCCCATGGCGCTAGACGCCGGAGAGGGCGGACAGGGCGATGCGCAGGGTCTGGTCCAGCCCCCAGGCCACGCTCTCGGTGCGCACGGCGTCCGCCGCGGTGACGACCAGGAACGGTGGGCCCGCGACGCGGTAGTGGGTGAACGCGGACGAGCTCATCACGACCGCGACCTCGGGCCCTGTCGCCGCGCCGGCGGCCAGCGCGGCGATGGCCGCCGGGTCCTCCTCCCCCGCCGAGCGCGTGACCACGGCCAGCCGGGCCGCGCCGTCGAGGCCGGCGTGCAGGCCGGCGAGACCCTCCCACAGGTCGCGGCAGCCGAGGCAGCCCGCCGAGAGGAACAGGAGCAGCACCGGCGCGGCGGCCTCCACCACCTGAATGCGGCAGGGGGCGCCGGCGGGGTCGAGCCCCACCACGTCCCGCGGCGCCGTCGTCGGGGGCCCCACGGTGGTGGGGATGGGGCGGAGCCGGCTCAGGATCTCCGCCGGCGGCTCGGTCACGACGCCTTCGAGGGCGCGCCCGGCTCTTCCTGCTCCTCGTCGGTGATCTCGACCACGCTGCGACCGTGACCGCACCAGCGGCACGCCACGGCGTCGACGTGACGGGAGAGCACCTCCTCGTCCTCGACCACCAGCTCCCCGCCCACGGTGTAGTGGTAGAAGGCCTTGGTCGTCTCCGAGACGGTGACGTCGAAGCGGGTGAGGTTGCCGCAACCGTCGCAGCGGTATCGAGGGAGGCTCACCCGCCCAACGGTAGTCGGCGCCCCCGGCGCCCTCTCCGAGGCCGGCGCGGGCGTTGCAGCCGTGCGGTCCGGCCGCACGGCCCGACCCTGCGGCGCTGCCCTACGCGCTGGCGAGCACCTCGCCGAAGACGACCCTGGTCATCGTGACACCGGGGGCGCCGCCGGATGCCGGCGGCGCAGCGGCGCGGGCCTGCTCCTCGGTGTCGTACACGGCGATGGACGTGCCGGTCCCGTCACCGAGGCGCACCCAGTAGGCGGCCACGAACCCCGGTGCCTGCCTGACGGCCGGGACGAGCTGCTCGAGCCCCCGCACCGCGGCATCCTGGTCGGTGATCTCGACGTCGACCACGACTGCATGCATTGGCGTTCCTCCTCACTCAGAGGTGCAGCAATTCTGTCACGGCGGGCGGCGCTGCGCACCGGCCGTTGGGCCGGGCGCCGCCGGTGCTAAATGCGGTTCAGCAGCTCGCTCTTCTTGGCGGCGAACTCCTCCTCGGAGAGGATGCCGCGCCGGCGGAGGTCGTCGAGCTCGATGAGCCGGTCCCGTATCTCGAACGGCGCGGTCGCCGGTGCCGGAGCGCCCGACGGGGGTGCCGTCGCTGCGGCGGGAGGCGCGGTGGGCGGTGTGGCCAGCCCGAACGGGGGCGTGTCGTGCTCGTCGCGGCCGCCGGGGCCGGCGCCGTGGTCGGTGTCGCCGTGGTCCGTGTCGTCGACCCGCTCGTGGCGTGCCCCGCGGCGCTCGTCGAAGGGCAGCATGTACTGCGGGATGGGCTCGCGCTGCCCGCCGCCCACGATCTCGTTGATCTGCGAATTGATGACGCGCTGCACGATGGCCGGCTTGCGCATGTACTCGAGCGTCATGGAGTCGTCCTCGCCCTGCACGTCGATGATGAGGCTGCCCGTTCCGAGCAGCCGCTCGATGAGCGCCTGCCTGATGTTGACCTCGGTGATGCGCTGCAGGCGCAGCTGCACCGTGTCGCGGCCGAGGATGCCCTGGCGCACGAGGATCCGGGTCGACGTCAGCGCGACGTCGTAGGAGCGCCAGCGGACGTAGCGGCCCAGCAGCCACAGTCCGGGGATGAGGGCGATGATGATGATCGGGTAGTTCGTCCACCCCGGCGGGTTGTGCCACAGGACGACCAGCACGATCAGCGCCGCCCAGACCCCGATGGACGAGAAGAGCGGGCCGAAGAGGAAGATCCAGTGCGGGCGCAGCTCGGCCAGCAGCTCCTCGTCCTCGTTGAGGAATTTCCGAGGGAGGGCCATCGCTCCAGCGTACCGGCGGTGCACGCCGCCGAGGGGCACCGTCGCGCCGGGGCCTAGCCTGGGACCATGCCCTATGCCGAGGTGGAGCCCGACGTGGTCAAGGCGCGTATCGCCCGCGGCGAGGACGTCTTCCTCCTCGACGTGCGCGAGCCCGACGAGGTGGCGGCCTGGGCGTACCCCATCGGGGTGAACATCCCGCTCGGCCAGTTGGGCGACCGCCTCGACGAGATCCCCAGGGACGTGACGATCGTGGTGGCCTGCCACGTCGGGGGCCGCTCCGCCGCGGCGGCCAAGGCGCTCAGCGAGGCGGGGTGGACGGCCGAGAACCTCACCGGCGGCGCCGTCGCCTGGGCGGCCGGGGAGCCCGACGCGTAGGGAGCACGCCGCCGCCGACGCGCCTGACTACAGCGACAAGAGGCCGAGCAGGCCGCCCAGCGGCCCGTCGGAGCTCGGGGCGGTGACGGTCAGGCCGGCGAGGTTGGAGAAGGATCCGACGAAGTCGGGGCCGGACGGCGTCACGGCGTCCACGACGTAGAGGCCGGGTGCGAGCTGGCTGTCGGTGAGGGCGCAGGACCCGGTCCCCTTCGCGGTCGTGAGCGTCACCCGACCGGCGAGGTCGTCGTCGGTGCCGTCGAAGTCGTCAGGGTCGCAGGTGCGCCCGCGGGGCCGCTCGCCACACCGCCCGACCCGAAGTCCTTGAGCAGCGCGTCGTACGAATTCGGGTTCGACGTCGGGCTCAGCGCCGACGTCAGATAGTCGAAGTAGGTGGCCTCCTCGACGTGGTTGGACATGATCCAGCCCGCCATGTCGTCGATGAAGGTCGGATCGTCGCCGCCGGAGACCTCCTCGTTGGCCGCCGAGTAGGACTGCCCGGCATTGCCGGGCCCCGGGCCCTCTCCCCACTCGCCGAGGGCGACCGGCTTGCCCTGGGCGCTGGCGAAGGAGGTGAGCCAATTGAGGCCGTAGGTCTCGGTCTCGAGGTCGGAGAACTCCGCCGTCGCCCCGGGGTAGTCGGCCCACGCCTGGTCGTAGACGTCCTCGGCCACGTAGTCGACGTAGGAATTCCCCGGGTAGTAGTCGGCGAGGTTGCCGACTCCCGAGTCGCCGATGTTCGGGCACCACTCGAACTTGAAGTCGGCCCCGGGGACCGATCGCATGGTGGTGACGATCTGCTGCCAGTAGGCGACGAACTGCGACGCGTCATCGGCCTGGGCGGCCCAGCTGAACCAGTCTCCGTTGAACTCCCAGCCGATGCGCTGAATGGAGCTGCCCTCGCCGTTGGCCACCATGTCCTCGGCGATGGTCTCGAAGTACGAGTCGTAGTCGCCGGCGGCGCCCGCGGCCAAGGTGGCCCCGGAGTCGGGAAGCATCGGAATCGAGAAGGTCATCGAATAGTTCGACTTGCTCCACGACGCCGCCGCGTCGGCCGCGCTCGATTCCATGGTCGACCAGGAGGTCGAATCGAGGTAGTCCATGGCGTAGGCGGGTTGTTGCCCCAGGGCGCTGCCGACCGAGCTCACGCCTCCCGAGTTGTCGTAGCCGGTGTAGATGCCGAGCGGCGGCGGATTCGAAGCTCCCGAAGAGGCGGATCTGACGGCGTAGAACCCGGCTGCGAGAAGTACCGCGCCGAGCGCCGCGACCAGCACGTAGCGCGTGACCCGCTTGGCTCGCGCGCTCACCGTGGACCTTTCCCACACCTGCGACATGGCAATCCCCTGGGCCATTGTGTGTTGAACAGGGCGAGCGCTTCTCCCTCACGGAGATCTTCGCACCCTTTGAGGCGTTGGTCGGAGCGGGACTTACCGAGGTCGCGGAGTTCACACCGCGGTCACAGAGAATGCGATGGTGGTTGCGAGTTCCGTGGCCATGAAAGCCTCGCATCCGCCGCTCGTGACCGCTGTCCTCCGTCAACAACAGGCGTGCTGCCTCGGCTTCGCCAGCGCCCGATGCGGCCTCGGGTCCATGGCGGCCACCTCGGACTCGAAGGAGTCGAGATCGATCCGCCGTCCACCGAGCCACGTCCCGAGGACGGACACGTCCTCGGTGATCCGCCGCGGGTCCACCGTGTAGGGATCTTTGGAGAGCTCGACGAGGTCGGCCAGCTTGCCGACCTGGAGCGAGCCGACCTTGTCCTCGACGAAGAGCTGCCGTGCCGCGTTGACGGTCACGGCCCGGAGCGCCTGGTCCAAGGTGATGGCCTGGTCCGGGCCGTGGACGGTCCCCGACCGGGTCGTCCGGGTGACGGTGCCCTGGAGGTTGAGGAGGACGTCGGGAGGCGTCACGGATCCGTCATTGTGGAACGACACCTCGAGCCCGGCGTCGAACGCGTCCCCCACGGCCTGCCATTGCGACCCGATCGCCGGGGCGAAGAGCGTCCCGTCGAGGAGGTCCCCCCAGAAGAGGAACTGGAACGGCCCCATGGACGCCTCCACGCCGAGCGCAGCGGCCCGCTGGAACTGCTCCTTGCGGCAGGCACCGAGGTGCTCGACCCGCCACCGGTGGTCGGTCCCCAGGATCTTGTGCGCCTTGAGGGCGCGCTCGTAGACGTCGAGGACGACGTCGAACCCGACGTCGCCGTTGCAGTGGAAGGACATCTGCCATCCTTCGGGCGCGTGGGCGTCGATGACGGCGGTGAGCTCCTCGGGGGTGTAATTCATGGCCGACGTGCCCGCCGGACCGAGGGGGATCTGGGCCCGGTTGACCACGTCGTTGGAGAGGTAGGGAAACGACAGGGCGGCGTTGCCGATCCACGGGGACCCGTCGGCCCAGAGCTTGATCCCCCGCTTGCGCACCATGTCGGGCCGGGCGGACGCCAGCTTCTCCCCGCACTCGGGCGATGTCGACACGTGGTACAGCGAGACGCGCAAGGGGCAGTCGGCCACCTCGGCGAGCGCCTCGTACCCCTTCAGGTACGCGCTGTCGTACGTCATGTCCGAGGTCGACGTGATGCCGTTCGACGCCATCAGCCGGTACCACTTGGCCGCGGAGTGCAGCGGGTGCGTCACCACCTCGGCCATCAGGGGTTGGGCGACCTGCATGACGGCCGGCAGCTCGAAGGCACAGCCATCGAGCCCGCCGTCGGCGGTGCGGCCGTAGGACGCGCCCACGGGATCGGCCGGCGGGTGCTCGTCCCAACCGAGCATCGCAATGATGGCCGAGTTGAAGTAGGCCAGGTGGCCCGAGTTGTCCGCGACCAGGACGGGCCGTTCGGGGAAGTAGCGGTCCAGGACGGCCGCGGTCGGCATGGGCGCGGCCTGCAGCAAGCGGTCCACGCCGTTGAACAGCAGGGGCTGACCGCCCGGGGTCTCGGCATGGAGCTTCGTGAACAGCCGCGTGACGTCGCCCCAGGTGGGGAACCCGACATAGGGCGCGATCCAGATGGCGGGCGCCTGCGTCACGACGCCGGAGACGATCGGATGGCTGTGAGGGTCGATGAATCCGGGCAGCAGGATCGTGTCCGGCAGGTGGGTCACCTTGGCGCGGGGGGACGCGGCCGTGCACTCCTCGAGCGAGCCCACCGCGGTGATGACCCCTGAGGGCACGTCGAAGGCGATCGCGTCAGCCCGCGGCGCGGCCGGATCCATCGTGATGATGGAGGCAGCGGCGAGGATCTCAGACCCGTCCCCCGCTCCCGTCACGTCCGCTCCTCACTGACCCCCGTCCACGTGGAGGTGGACTCCCCCAAGGGTACGCCGGGGGCCGATCGCGTGGCGAGATGGATCCGCACCGGCCTCCTCACCCCGACGGCGACGCCATCGGGGGGTAGGCCACGAGGGCGTGCACCATGGCGTCGGCGAACCGGAACGCTCCCGACGCGTACACCGGGCACGCGTCGGCCACCTCGGCCACCGGGCAGAAGTGCACGCCGTCGGCGGCACGGACGACGTTCGACGGCACACCGTCGACCACCGGTCCGGTGCACGGTTCCCCGATGAGACAGGGCAGCGTCTGGGAGTACACCCCGCCCGGCCCCTCGACGGCCGCACCGGCATCGACGTACGTCACGTGCACGGGGTCGGCCGCGGCGATCTGCGCGTATTGCAGATTGAGGGCGTCCCAAAGGGGAACGGACTCCTGCTGCTGACGGGTCACGGGCGCGCCGATCAGGAACACGTGCGCACCCGTGCGGACCCAGGTGGAGATCGCCGCCATGGTGTCGGCCCGGTACTTGGCGTAGTACGCCGGCGTGTAGTAGCTCAACCCCGCCATGCACGGCGTGAGAGCGTTCCCGCTGAACTCGAGGATGATCGCCTCGACCCGCAGTGTCGCCGCCATCCTTCGCATCCTGGTCAGCCAGTCACAGATGGCCGCGCCCCCGTGCGACGAGTAGTAGGTGGTGTTGAACGTGTCCGCGGCGGCCAGGAGCCGCTTGAAATACGGCTCGGCCTGCTGAGCCAGGGAATCACCGAAGAGGGCGACCCGCGCCGGGTACAGCTTCGGCAGCGGACCCACGGCGCCGGGGGACGAGGTCGAGGTGGTGCCCGGGGTGCTCGGGCCGTTGGAGCAGGACCCGAGCAGGACCGCGGCGATCACGGCCGCGGCGAGCACCACGCGCCGCCGGCGGCGCGATGGCGAATGCCTCATGCCGCCCGTCCCGCACGGCGTGTGCCGGCCAACCACGAACTGTGCATGAAGGTCCCCTCTCCTCGGGCCACACGAGTGGGACGCCTGTGCTGCCAACACATTCCGTCACCCGGTGGCCTGCCGTTCCCACGACAATGCGCTGTTCATCGGGGCGATCACAGGGCAGAAGGTCCCAGAAGACAGGGCACAAGGTCCCACCGGAGGAGCACGACCGGGGCCCGGCCGGGGAGCGCCGCCTGCGCTCCCTCCCGGACGTCACACCGG
>Ga0181536_10001636_pt1 | contig 26115 bp, 20 predicted proteins | sample PEATcosm2014_Bin_41_FD_121105 | JGI IMG/M metagenome (GOLD analysis project Ga0181536, IMG submission 121105) | Peatland microbial communities from MTU Mesocosm Facility, Houghton, MI, USA - PEATcosm2014_Bin17_60_metaG | ecosystem: Environmental > Terrestrial > Soil > Wetlands > Peat | place...
GAACACGAAAGCCCAGGCCGGCCGCAACGGATTCTACTCTAGGGGAGTGCTACCAAGAGCCTCGCCAATGTTCCATCGCCTTCCTGGAGCCACGCTGAGCAAGGGGCACCTGCACCAATGTAAAAAGGGCTTTCACTGCAATCGTGTTCTATCACAGAGTACGCCCTCGGTAGCTCACTGTGGGCGGTCCGGCCCCGCCGAAAACCCATCTGAGCCGCGACCGTCAGGGAGCGGTTTCTGTCAATCAGAAATCCCCAAATCGGTTAATCGCCTCAGCCCACGGCCTGGCGGTCACACGAAGATGCCGAGCTAAAGCTCGTCACAGCACGCTAAAGCGTGCGCCACGACGGCCGGCCAGACGCGGCTTAGTTGTTCTAACACGGCAGAAGCATTATAGTTGGGATGAACGATGAATATCCCGAACCTGCTCACGATCCTGCGGATCTTCTTCGTCCCGCTGCTGGTCGCCGCCCTCGTCCAGGAGCGCGTGGCGCTGCACGTCCGGGGTGTCACCATCACGAACGTCTGGCTCGCCCTGGCGATCTTCCTCTGCGCCGCCAGCACCGATCTGCTGGACGGTTACCTGGCGCGCCGCTGGCGGCAGATCACCACCATCGGCACGCTGCTCGACCCCATCGCCGATAAGCTGCTGGTATCCTCGGCGCTGATTGCCCTGGTGCAGGTGCGCGCGGTTCCCGCTTGGATGGTGATTCTGATTGTAGGCCGCGAATTCGCCGTCTCCGGACTGCGCGCCATCGCCGCCGCCGAAGGCTACACCATCAAAGCCAGCGACCTCGGCAAGACCAAGATGGTGTCGCAGGTCGCCGCTATTTCCTGCCTGCTGCTGAGCATCCGGTACCCGGTGCTGGTGAAGCCCGCGATGGTGCTCATGTGGGGCGTGGTGGTGTTTGCCATGCTTTCGGCGTTCAGTTATTTCCGCAAGTTCTGGCGCAAGATCGACGGCCGGATCAAGCAGCGCCGCCGGCGCGAATTACTCCTCACCGAGAAGCGCAAAAAAAAGATGGCCCTGCGTCAGAGCGGTTCCGGAGCGGGAGCCGGGGCGGGCTTGGGGGGCGGCGGCAGGATGTGAACCCCCTCGCGGGTCACCTCCACCACGCGCACCTGGCCCTTCGGACCTAGCGATCCGGCAGGCGTACCATTCACGGTCATTTGCAAACTTCCCGCGTTGCCCGTGCGGATGCGGAGGGTTTCCACTGCTGCGACCAGCTTCACCTCGTTGGGCCGCAGCACACCGTCAACGACGATTTTGCCATCGGCCCACACGCGCACCCAGGCGTCGTCGTCGGCCGTCAGCGAGACGTGCAAAGTGGCCGCTGGATTGTCGCTCTCCGCTGGCGCCGGGACCGCTTCCGGCGCTGGCGCGGATGGGGACACCTCTTCAGGCGTTGGCGCGGATGTGGACACATCGGTCTTGGGGGCCGTTTCCGGATTGTTCGCCACCGCAGGCGTAACCGGCGCCGGCTCGGCGGTCTTGGGGGCTGGCGCTGCCGCTTTTTGCAATGCGGCAACCGGCGGCGTCACCGGGGGGGGCCGGCGGCTCCGCTGCCACCAGGCATAAACCGCCGAACACACCAGCATGACGGCCACCACCAACGCCAACGCGGGCAAAACTGAAGAATTGGAGCGGCCGGTGCCCTCCCATTCGGCCAGTGGCGGCACCTTGAAAGCCGGCTCGGGCAGCGCGGCCGTAAAGCTGGGCAGGTCCCCTGCGGGGTTGATGACCTTCTCCAGTTCGGCAGCCAGTTCCTCTTCGTCCAAGCCCAGGAAGCGGGCATATTGCCGCACAAAGCTCCGCGCGAACACGCCGCCGGGCAACAACTCGAACTGATCGTTCTCGATGGCTTCCAGCAGGCGGGCGGAGATCTTGGTTTCGCGGGAGATCTGCTCCAGACCCAAGTCCTTGCGCAGACGTTCCCGGCGCAGCGTTTCGCCCACGGAACTCATAACCTAGATACTGCCCCTGAAGCTATAATACAACAGTACACCTGTGAACCCCCTGTTTCGAACAAGGTTTCGAATACGCCGGCGAGCGCGCCCGCGCCATACATGAGTGCCTGCCTGGTGTGCGGCCACACGGCGTTCCGTACGTTATGCACGGCCACCGACCGCTTGTACGGAACCACCCGACGCGAGTTTCAGATCGTCAAGTGCGAAGGCTGCGGACTGATGCGCCTTCGGCCAGTGCCCGCGCCCGAAGATCTGCCGCATTATTACCCCGCGCACTATTGGTACGCGCCGGATGGCAGCCTCGCCGCCGGCCTGGAAGAACGCTACCGGCGGCTGGTGCTCGGCGACCACGTGCGGTTTGTCAGCCGCGCGCTGGCCGAATGCGGAGAATCCGGTCCCGTGCTTGACGTGGGCTGTGGCGGAGGCCTGTTTCCGCGCCTGCTGCGCGCGCGCGGCTTCGCGGCCATGGGCCTCGATTCTTCTCCGGAAGCCGCGGCGCTGGCTTGGCACACCAATGGCGTGCCCGTGCTCTGCGGCGACCTGGCGCAGGCGCCGCTGGGCGCCGCGACGTGCGCCGGCATCACCATGTTCCACGTGCTCGAACACCTCTACGATCCGCGCGCCTACCTGGCTTCCGCGCGCGTCCTGCTGAAGCCCAAAGGCCGGCTGATCGTGCAAGTGCCCAACGCCGCCTGCTGGCAGTTCCGTCTGCTGGGCTCCCGCTGGAACGGCGTAGATGCGCCCCGCCATCTTACCGACTTCCGCGCACGCGACCTGGAAGCGCTGCTGGCCGCCGCCGGCTTCCAGGTGCTGCGCCGTAAGTATTTTTCCTTGCGCGACAACCCCGCGGGCCTGGCTACCAGCTTGGCGCCCACGCTCGACCCCATGGCGCGCCGGGTCCGCGGTCTGCGCGAAACGCCGCGCGCCCGGCTGCTCAAAAACCTGGCGCATTTCGGTTTGCTGGCCGCCGCCGTGCCATTCACGCTTCTGGAAGCGGCTTGCCATGCCGGATCGACCATCATGATCGAGGCGCGCAAAACGCCATGAATTATTCCGCGATGGCCGACCGCTTGCCGCGTGTGCTGCGCCGCCACGTGCTGCATTTCGAAGCCGCCATTGAGGATGCCGTGGCCGGCTTCGCCGCTGGCCTGCCGGCGGGCGCGCGCGTTTTGGACGCCGGCGCGGGCGAGGTCCGCCACGCGCGCTACTTCACCCGCCAGCGTTATTGCGGCGTGGACCTGGCCGTGGGCGATCGCACCTGGAATTACAGCCGCCTGGATACCGTGGCCGATCTTACGCGCCTGCCGTTTGCTTCCGGCTGCTTCGACGCCGCCATCCACATCGTCACGCTGGAACACGTGCGCGAGCCGGAATCCGTTTTGCGCGAAATAGCGCGCACGCTCGCGCCCGCAGCCCCGCTGCTCGCCATCGTGCCGCATGAGTGGGAAGTGCACCAGGCGCCGCACGATTACTTCCGCTTCACATGCCATGGCATGGGTTACCTGCTGGAGCGCGCCGGCATGGAAGAAATCGAGGTCCGTCCCGTGGGCGGATATTTCCGCCTGCTGGCCCGCCGCCTGCTGAACGGGCTACAATTCTTTGCAGGGGGCGTCCGCTGGCTCGGCTTCATTCCCGCCGCCCTGTTGCTGGTTCCACCCGCGCTCCTGATCCCGTACCTGGATTTCCTGGACCGGGACCGCAACTTCACACTCGGATACATATGCACCGCAAAAAAATCGTCCCGATCGTGCTGATTGTGACCGCCGGATGGCTGGCGCTGGCGGCGCAGGCCCACGAATTCAGCGGCGCGCGGGCCATGGATTACGAGCGCAAGATCGTTGCGTTCGGACCGCGTCCGCCGGGATCGGCCGCGCTGCGCGATCTGCGCGCTTACATCGCGGCACAGTTGAAGCTGCGCGGATGCGAGGTCAGCCAGGATAGCTTCACCGGCCATACACCGCTTGGTCCGGTTGCCATGGTCAATGTCATTGCGCGCTTTCCGGGTAAGTCCGGCCGCGCCATCGTCCTCACCGGACACTACGACACCAAGAAGATGGCCGGCGTGCGCTTTGTGGGTGCAGACGACGGCGGCTCGTCCACCGCGTTCCTGCTGGAGATGGCCGCAACGCTCGAAGGTATGCCGCACGACGATGACATCGACCTGGTCTGGTTCGATGGCGAGGAGGCCTTCGGCCAATGGTCGGAAACAGACAGCCTTTACGGCAGCCGCCACCTGGCGGAACGCTGGGCCGCCGATGGCACGCTGAGCCGGATCAAGGCGCTGATCAACGTGGACATGATCGGCGGCAAGGATTTGCACGTGATGAACGAGGAGAACTCCTCGCTGGCGCTGCGCAAACTGATCTGGGGCACGGCCGAACGCTCAGGTTACGGCAAATACTTCGACCACGCGCCGGGCTCCACCGACGACGATCACATGCCGTTCGTGAAGATGGGAGTTAACGCGGTGGACCTGATCGACTTCGACACTACGAAGAAGACCTACTGGCACACGCCGGAAGATACGCTCGACAAAGTAGCCACGCACAGCTTCGAAGTGTTAGGAGCGGTGCTAACCGAAGTGCTGAAGCAGTTGTAGGACAGGCCTCCTGGCCTGTCCACACGGCCTGTCTAATCACAAACGAGTAATCCCCGTCGTCGGGACATTCATTTGACCGTGCATCTCGTTGGATTTGTCCGCATGGCGGTTCCTGCAGAATTGCGCCGCCGCATTCCCATTGCTCGACCCATCGGGAGTGTAAGGTCCCCGGACAAAAAAGGAAGTCTTCCAGGTTGCCTGTACGCCGCCAATCTTGCCGGACCAGACGGTCTGGCTGTGCTCATCGTGACAAGTGGTGCAAGTGACCGTGGGTACGCCGTTGCTCGACGCCGCCAGCGCTACAGTAAAGCCATAGTTCCGCGCGAACTGGCTGCTGTATTGGCCGGTCATGGAGACTGCGCCCGTGCTGGAGACTGCACAGTCCCAGTTGGGGCCGCCGCCGCAGGCAAATGTCGCCGAGGGCCCCACCGGGTGATCGTTGCCGTAATTGCCGGGGCTGGAGCCGTCGTTGCCAAGCAACGTGGGAGCGCGTCCGCCCACCACCGGCAGCGTCTCCACGCTCATTCCCTTCATCAAGCCTGCCTTCGCCACGTTACCGTCATGGCAACTCAGGCACGCGATGATCGCAAAGGTTGGGTCCGACGAACTGCCGGAGCTGCTGGCGGTCGCGGGAATCGAGACCACCGTGCGCTTGCCGACGTCTCCAAAGGCCAGAGTCTGGCCGTAGAGCGGGGTCAGACTCTGTCCCCAAAGCGCCTGGTTGCCGCCCCCCGTATTGCTCCCGTTTCCGGCCGCGCCGCTGTGCGGTGTGTGGCACGCGACGCACCCACGCCCGTAGCAGTTGTGTACGCCCAGCACGTCGCTTTGGGCCCAGGCGGCCATGGTGGACAGAGTGGCGATGGCCGCCACCAGAGCCGCCTTCTTCACGCGATAGCCCTCCGAACGGCGAGTGCTCAGCCTGCGAGCTCACGCCCGTTCAAAGGTTCTTATCGGCCAAAGTCCGGAGGCGAGCTTCGCTCGCCCGGACGGCGAACTGAAGTTCGCCGCTGCACGCTAAAGCGTGCGCCACGTGGCTGCGCCACATCTAATCAAGGCTCGCGCTTCCAAACCTGCGAGCGGCCCAACAGCGAGATGCCAATGAACCCCCGCACGGAAAGCTGGCCGCCGTGCTCCTCGACGCGCAGCTTGCAGCGATAGACCTTTCCGTTGTCGGGATCCAGGATGTCGCCGCCGCTGTATTCATCGCCGTGCAGCGCCAGCCCGCGCAGGATCACCATGCCGACTATCGGTTGCCCCTTGCGCTCGTCTTTGCAATCGTCACAGACCTTCTTGGCGTCCGGCTGCAGGGTGGCTTCGATCTTGCCATACAGCTTGCCCTTCTCCTCATAAACCTGGACGATCGCCTTTGGCTTTCCGGTCTTGTCGTCGATTGTCTTCCAACGCCCGATGGGTGTGAGCGGCGCGGCCCCGGTCGCGCACACCGCAAGCGCGGCCAAGAACAAGGCGGCGCTCGTACCTGCAATCTTCCGCATAACCGGAGTATGCCTTTTTTCGCAGCCGGCGGCAAGGGGTACCGGCCGGTCACTCAATTACGATCTTCGGTCTTTCTCCGCGCGTGTCCGCGTCTTCCAGTTCCGTGCGGATGGTGCGCTGTTCGCCCGGCATGAGTGCGATGTAATTGTCGCTATAAACTGCCGGCAAAATGCGGTCGCCGCTGTTGGCGCGCACAGCCTTCAGCTTCACCATCAGCGCCGGCTTCTTTGTGGGATTGTGCACCGTGGTGGTCAACAACCAGCGGCCGCCTTGCCGCTCGACCTTTGTCAAGGATTGGATCTGCGGCTTCGGCAAATCGCGCAGCGCCTTGTAATTGGATTCCTCCAGGCCCCGCCAGTAGAAGTTCTCGGAGATTGTCTCACCGCCGCGCGTGAGCTTCAGCCGGATAAAATGCACGGGAGTCAGTCCGTCCGGATACTCGATGTGGATGGGCGCGGCCACGCTGTCTTCGCTCGAATCAACGTCCACCGAACTATCCCATTTCACCGCGCCATCCATGTTCAGCAGTTGGACGCGCGCGGTAAGTTTGCGCGCATCGCCGCCGCTGTAGTTCACTACTTCAACGTTGTCCGTCACCGGATTCCACTGTATGTGCAACGGCTCGCATGCCTTCTTCGCGCCGAAGTAAGCGGCGGTCGGCTCCAGGTAATAGTCGTAAGTCTGCCAGACGAACGACGGCCAGGTGGGGTGACTCATCCAGATCAACAGGCCCATGCGGTTCTTGCTCTGCGCCTCGAACATGGCGCGATAGCCTTCATAGTTGACGTACTGCGCCAGGCGCACCCAGTCCGCCACATTGTCCGCGCCGCCATAGCTACTGTCAATGCGCTCGCGGAAAGACTTGCCGCCCTGCGCGCCATTGAGCGAGAAATCGTGCAGACCCCACATGCGCCCCTGCGGCCACATGGCCGATTCGGGCATCATGGCGCGCAGGCTATCCATGCTCACGATGTTCGGCATACCCAGCTCGCTATGCAGCTTGGGAGTGGCACGCTGGGCGAAATAGAATTTCAGCGGCATCGCGCGGTAGGGTCCGTGTCCGCTCACCGTATCGTCCGCCGAACTGGGAATATAATGCAGCCCCGGATGCAATTCCGCCAGCACGCGCCGCATGCCTTCGTCCAGCGGCTTCGGCGGCTGGCCTTCGTTGCGCCCGCAGTAAAGCCCGATTGAAGGATGGCTGCGAATGCGCAGCACCGTGTCCTTCACGTTGCGCATGAACAGATCGTTATCGTCCGGGTCGGGACCGTCGGCCGGATTGGCCAGCCAGAAGTCCTGCCACACCGCGATGCCATGCCGGTCGCAAGCCTCGTAGAATGCGTCTTCGCCGATCTGCCCCACCCAGTTGCGGATCATGGTGAAGTGCATGTCGCGGTGGTAGCGCACCGCCGCGTCGTATTCGCGCGCGCGGTAGCGCAGCATCGATTCGCTAAAGCCCCAGTTGCCGCCGAGGGGCACGAAGCGCCGCCCGTTGATCCAAATCTTCAGCGCCCCGCCGTCGTCGCTGTAAGTGAATTGGCGCACGCCGGCCTGGAAAGATTTCGCGTCCGAGACGCTGTGGTTCGCGGCTTCGAACTTCAGGTCCACGGTGTAGAGGTTCGGGTCGCCGTATCCATTGGGCCACCAGAGCTTGGGATTGGTTAAGTGCAAGACGTGCTTGACGGTCTGGCTGCCGGCAGCTTCCAGCTTCACGGGTTCGTCGAAGGCCATCTCGCCGAAATGCCCGCGCAAGGCTCCCGTAACCGGCTGTGACTCGTGATTCCGCAGGGTCGCTTCGATGGTGACGTCCGCGCCCTGGCCCACGGTGCTGTTGACGAACGGATCTTCGATAGTGACCGGGCCCGTGGTGGTCAGATACACGTTGTTCCAGATACCTGTGTCCCGTCCGCGAATCGTCGGAATCCAGTCCCAGCCGATCGAAGCATGATAGGTCGGGTTATCCGCGCCCAGCGCGCCTCCATTCTTGTCGGGGTTGTCGAACGTCTTCTCCTTGACGCTGCCTGGCGTGGCATTCTTCTCCACCCGCACCGCCACTGCGTTCCGCTGTCCGGCAAGTACGCGGCTGGTAATGTCGAAGCGGCCGCGCATGAATCCGCCCTCGATGCGTCCCAGTTTCTCGCCGTTGAAGAATACATCCGCCTTCCAGTTCACGCCGTCGAAATTGAGCCACACGTGCCTGCCGGGCGCCACCGGCGGAACGATAAACTCGTCGCGATACCAAAAATCCGCGTAGAAGAATGAGTCCGAAATCGCGAGTTGGTTGTCGCCATAGTTCGGATCGGGCAGCGCGCCGGCATTGTAGTAACTGGTGAGTACGGTGCCGGGAACGGTAGCGACCAGCCAGTCCGCGTCGTGGAATCCCGGCTTCGAGAGCGCCGCGCCATCGGCCGGGACCAGCGAATCGCGCTGGGTGCGCCACGCCCCGCCCGCCAGACTTACCGAGCCGCGACCGTCAGGGAGCGGTCCGGCTGGCTTCGGCGCAAACAGCGGTCCGCCACGCCCGTACACTTCCATCTCACTGAGGATGTAGCCTTCGGGCGAAGCTGCTTTGCTCAAGAGCAGGCGTACGTAGCGGCCACGGGCCGGGCTCGCCAGCGTCATGTCGTCGGCAATCGGCTGCAGCGTCTTCCAATTGGCGGCATCGTCGGAAACCTGGAGCGAACCCTCGGCCGCGCTGCGGATCCAAGTGAGCGTCACGCGATCGAACGTGCATTGGGCGCCCAGGTCAACGTAGACCCACTCTTCGCCCGTCCCGGCGCTTTTCCATGCGCTGGTGAAATTATAAGGCCCACCCGCTTCCACGCGACGGTTTTGGTCGAAAAAAGCTACCTCGCCCACTAGCCAGCCAAGCGCGCTGGGAGCGTCCAGCGCCACGCGATAGAAGCGGCTGTGCGAGGGCGCAGTTAGCGCGACGGATGGTTTGAATTCGCGCGTTGGACGGTCCGCTCCGGATGCGCGGCCGACTTCGGTCCACGTTTGGCCATCATCGGAGCCGGAGACTATGCAAGTCCAGCCAGGGGACAGGCCGGAGGCCTGTCCTACCCGCACGCGCGCGTCGATATCCACGCGATCCACCTCACGCGGACCGTCGCCGCCGGCCAGCTCGACCTGCACCCATCCGCCGGTGCCCTTCAGACTCACGCCTGTCAGCCAGTTGTGATCCAGCAACCATTCGCGCTCGTTCTTGGGGAGCTCGCCCTGCTCACTGGAGGAGACTGACACCCAACGCGGCAGCTTCGTATCTTTGATGCCGTCGGTGATCAACTGCGCCGTCAGATTGTAGTCGTAACTGCTCGACTGGTACGCCGGCCTATGCAATGCCAGGTTGCGATAGGTCCGATCCAAGTGAGTCGCCGGCGCGAAGTTTTCTTTTGCGTCGCCGGGGTACACGCCGACGCCCAGCGTGTACCGTTGTGCCTGCATCGCGGGCCATGCCATAAGACCGAGTAACAAGATGCGCCGCATCGTTATGTCCTTTCGTCGAGACTCCTCAGCGCGAAAGCATATGCGCCGATGGCTGTCGCTTCGCTGGTCCCCAGGCGCGTGATGCCCACGCCGGTGCGCTGCAATCCATCGAACTTCACCTTGCGCGAGCTGCCGGGAACCGTCAGTTCCTTGGTCTCGCCCTTGAGGAACGCCTCCAATTGCCGCGGATCTTCCAGGTTGAACGCGCGCTGCGCGAGGCGCGGAAAGCGCTCTCCATTGGGCGCTTGATATGTGCCGTTCATTTCGTTCACGATCGCCGGCAGAAACTGGCGATGCGCGCCGGCGATGCCGCCGCCAATCACTACCAAGCCGTCGAGCAGCGTGATGGCCTGCGCGATGGCGTCGCCGGCCACCTCCCCCATGCGCCGAAAGGCTTCCTGCGCCGCCGCGCGATTGCCGGCCGCCCTGCCTTCGGCGATTTCGTAAATCACTTTCGGTTCCGGCGTGTCTTCCAGGCGCACTCCCGATTCGGCGGCGTACACCCGCCGTACGGCGCGAATCGATGCGCCCTCTTCGGCGTTGGTGTCGCGATCCAGTTTGTGGCGCGCCACCCAGATCTCGCCGGCCATCGAGTTATCGCCGATGAACAACGCGCCATCGCGCACGATGCCGCCGCCGAATCCCGTGCCCAGCGTGATCCCGAGCAGGTTGCGATAACGTTTCGGGCTGCCGGCTTTTTCGAGCAGTCCGTTGACATAAGGCAAGAATCCGGCCGTCGCCTCGCCGTATGCGAACAGGTCGCCGTCGTTGTTGATGAAAGTAGGCAGGCCGAACCGATCTTCGAGCATGGGTCCCAGCGCCACGTCGCGGTATGCCGGCAGATTGCATGGGCTCACGATGATGCCGTTGAAGTAATCCGCGGGGGCGGGAAACGCGAAACTGATAGCCGCTGCCGGCGCGGACAGTTGCCCTTGCACGCTGCGAAAGCCCGCGACGATGTTGGCGAGCGAGCGCTCCAGGTTGTCCGCGTTCGACGGCAGCGCGAAGCTCTCGACTACCGGACGGTTCGCTTGCATCGCCGAAAAGACGAAGTTAGTGCCGCCCGCATCCAGGGTCATGACGATGCGATTGTCGTTGTTCGATTGCTGCATGGTTGTTTACGCGCGCGCCGCCACACGGTTGGAGAGCGCGGTCCAGGTGACATAAAGAATAGCGGCCAGCGGGACCAGGAAGCTGAGTTGCACGGAGCTGTGATCGGCCGCGAGCCCCATCAAAGGCGGCACACACGCCGCGCCTAGGATCGCCGTTACCATTAGTCCGGATAGCTCGTTGGTGTGCTCGGGCATGGCTTCCACGGCAATTGCAAAAACCAGCGGAAAGATGTTCGCAAAGCCCAGCCCCGCCAGGAAAAAGCTGACCACGGCCAGCGTACGGTTCGGAACGAACAAACCCAATAGCGCAACCACCGAGACGCCACATGTAACGAGGAAGAATTTTCGCGGCGCAATCCAATTCAAGATGACGCCGCCGGAAAAGCGCCCGATGGTGAGCGCGGTGAAGAACAGCCCGGTGCCCAACAAGCCCACCTTATTGATATCGATATCGAAGCGTTCTTTGAGATACAGCGGGATGCCCGCGCTGACGCTGACTTCGGCGCCGACGTAAAAGAAAATCGCCGCCACCATCATGAGCACGTAGCCGTTTGACAGAAGCGCCAGGCAGGAGCGCAATGTGGCCGCGTGATGCTCGCTCTTCTTTTCTTCGACGCGCAAACCCGCGACGGCCGCTACCGCCACCACCAGCGCCACTGCATAAATCGGGAAGATCACCTTCCAACTGGCGCCGAAATACTTCGCAGCCAGCACCGGGATCATGGGGCCCGACAGGGATCCGATGGCCTTCACGAACTGCGCCAGCGAAAGGTTCCGCGCATATTTCCCCGGATCGGAAACATCCCGCATGATCGGATTGCCCGAGACCTGCAGAATGGCCGCGCCCGCGCCCACCAGCAGCACGGTCAGCAGGAAGCGCGCGAAGGAAGTGAGTCCGAAGGCGGCATTCAACAGGCCGATCAACGCCACCACCAGTCCCAGCATCAGCACGAACTTCTTGCCGTGCTTGTCCTGAAACACGCCCATAGGAATCGAGAGCAACCCGAACATGACGAATCCCACGAAGGGGATGAGCGACGCCACCGCGTTGCTGAGGTGAAACTCGTTCTTGGCGAGGCTCACGAATGGCCCCACGGCGTCGGCAAAGCCCATCGCCAGGAAGGCCAGAAAAACCGGAATGGTACGAAGACGCATATCGGATTGGATTCTCCGGGAATAAGGAGTATATCGCCGTGCGCAGCGAGAGCGGGGGGGAACGGCGAACTAAAGTTCGCCGCGGCACGCTGAAGCGTGCGCCACGTGGCGGCCAAATGCGCCATCCTGCTAGCGGCACCTAGAAAGGTGCTAAACTCGAAATCGAGGCCCGTCTTCCATGCTCGACATCACCAAAGATATCCAATCGCTCACGACTTTCCGTCGCCGTTCGGGCGATTTCATGAAGCACCTCAGGAAGAGCAAACGGCCCGTGGTCCTTACCGTCAGGGGCAAGGCCGCCGCCATCGTGCAAGACGCCGTGGCCTACCAACGCCTGCTGGACATCGCCGCCCGTGCCGATGTGCACGAAGCCATCCGCCAAGGACTGGATGACGCCGCGAACGGCCGAACCAGGACCGCACGAGAAGCATTCGACGAAATTCGGCGGCGACATGCCATACCGCGTTGAACTAACCGAACGCGCCACCCGCGATCTCGACGCTCTCTATGTCGAGAAGAACGCCTCCGGATCGCCTGCGGCTGCCCGCTGGTACAACGGCCTTGAGGGAGCGGTTTACGCCTTGCAAAATCACCCCTCCCGGTGTCCGGTGGCTCCCGAAGCTGCGAAGTCCAGGCGGCCCCTGAGACATCTGCTCTACGGCAAAAAGCCGCACGTCTACCGCGTGATTTACGATATCGACGAACAGAGGCAACTTGTCACCGTGCTCACTATCCGTCACGGGGCCAGGGAGCCGGCGGAACTCCACGAGTGATACCAATGCGCAACTATATCGTCTTATTTACACTTAGCCTCTCGATCGCCTACGCCCACGAAGAAGTCCGCGTCTGGCAGGATACTCTTACCTTGCCCACTTACGAGGAAGGCGCGCCCGATCCCAACCCGCCCTTCGACGCCTTCTCCACGGGCCGCTTCAACTACCCCTACACCCTGCGCGAGAACCTGACCGATCGGCCTGTCCCGCACGAATGGCGCGCTGTCTATCTGGAGAACGAATATCTCAAATGCTCCGTCCTCCCCGATATTGGCGGCCACCTCTACACCTGCTTCGACAAGATCGATGGCCAGCCCATGTTCTACGCCAACCCGTCCATCAAGAAGGCCAACATCGGTTATCGCGGAGCCTGGGCGGCCTTCGGCATCGAATTCAATTTTCCGGTCTCCCACAACTGGGTCTCCATGTCGCCGGTGCAATTCAGTTTCGCGACGCATGCCGACGGCAGCGCCTCGGTCTGGGTGGGCAACATCGACCGCGTCTACGGTATGGAGTGGCTCGTCGAGCTGCGCCTCCGCCCCGGCAGCACGGTTCTGGAAGAGCATGTCACGTTGAACAATCGCAGCGACGTGCGGCATCGCTTCTACTGGTGGAACAACGCGGGCATCGAGGTGAAGGACGATTCGCGCATCTATTACCCGATGCGCTTCACGGCCAGCCACGGCTTCACCGATGTGGATACCTGGCCGGTCGATTCCACCGGCAAGGACCTCAGCTTCATCCGCAACCAGACAGATGGCCCCGTCTCGCGCTTCGTCCACGGCAGCCGCGAGCCGTTCATGGGCGTCTGGCGGCCCGACACCAACTCCGGCACCGTGCACTACGCCGAGTACGCCGAGCTTCCCGCCAAGAAAATCTGGTCGTGGGGCGTGGACGCCGATGGCCTCGACTGGCGGCGCGCGCTCTCCGATAACAACAGCGCTTATGTCGAAGTGCAGGCCGGCCTGTTCCGCAACCAGGAGACCTACGCGTTCCTGGAGCCGCGCCAGACCATCCGTTTTTCCGAATACTGGATGCCGGCGCGCGGCATCGGCGGCATCGCGCGCGCCAACCTGACCGGCATCGTGAACCTCATCCGGCGCGATGGCGCATTGGTCGCCGCCTTCAACGCAAACCGCAAGATAGCGCCGGCCTCCATCCGCATTCTGCAAGGCACGCGCGTTCTGGCGGAGGAGAAGATCGACCTGGCGCCGGAGCATACCTGGATGCGCGAAATCAAGAGCGCCGGCGCGGGCCCATGCACCTTCGAACTGCGCGACGCCGCCGGCAAGGTCCTGCTGCGGCACACCGAAGGCGAATACGATTGGACGCCCGCCTCGGAAATCAAAACCGGGCCGCAGCCTCACCCCGCCGACGGCGATGCGCTCAAGCGCGGGACCGATCAAGAACTGCAGGGTGAATTGCCAACCGCGTTGCGCTCTTACCAGGAGGGACTCGCACACTCGCCGGGCGACTTTGCCCTGAGCGTAGCGGCCGGACGCCTGTGCGCAGGACTGCAACGCTACGCGGAAGCCATCCAGTATCTCGAGCCCGCCGCGGCGCGCGCCACCTGGGACCCTGAGATCGCCTATTATCTCGGCCTGGCCTATGACGGCGCCGGCGAGAGTGCCAAAGCGCGGCTCGCCTATGAAACCGCCGCGCGCATGCCCTCCTGGCGGGCCGCGGCGAGTCTCAAGCTGGGCGAGCTTCTCGCGCGCGAAGGCGATCGCGAAGGCGCGCTCCAGTTCCTGCATGCCTCGCAAAGCGATCTGCGCGCCACCGAAGAGACCATCGCCCTGGAGTCTAAGCCGAGCCACGACCGTAAGGGAGTGGAGGCGCCGCCCAGCGCATTCCTCGAATGGGATGCCGGGCCGCGCAGCGATCCCGCGTTGCTGCGCTTTCTGGCCGCCGATCCCGCGCGCGTCCTGGAAATCGCCGCCGAGTACATGCGCCTCGGTCTGTACCGGCCCGCCGTGGATCTGCTGGCGCGGGACTTTCCGTCAGTCCCGCCCGATGAGACCGAGCCGGGCGCGGTCCTGCCGCAACAGCATCCGCTGGTCGCCTACTACCGCGGCTATTGCCGCGCAAAGTCGGGCGAATCCGCGGCGTCCGACTATGCGGCTGCGCAAAAACTATCCACCTTGTACGTCTTTCCCAGCCGCGCCGAGGACCTGGAGGTGTTGCGCGCCGCCATCCGCGCCAATCCCGATGACATGACCGCCCGCTACCTGCTCGGCACGCAATACTTCGCCCGCGGCCTGGTCGACGATGCCTTGGCCGAGTGGAACGCCGCGCGCCATGCCAACGCCGCCATTCCGGTCCTGCACGCCGACATCGGACGCGTCATGCTGCGCGAGAAGCACGATTCGAGTGGAGCGTTGCAGGTCTTCCGCGAGGGCCTGGCGGTCGACCCGCTCAATCGGAAGCTCTACGAGGGCGTGGATGAAGCGCTCAGCCTCATGGGGCGCCCCGCGCGCGAACTGGCAGCATCGCTGGAGCATTATCCGGACCTGCCGCACATGCCCGCCGAACTGGTGTATGCACTGGCGCTCGAGCGCGCCGAAGCCCGGGAGTTCGATGGCGCTATCGCGCTGTTTCACGACCGCTTTTTCCCGCGCGAGGAAGGTGGCACAAATGTCCGTCAGATCTGGGTGGAGGTGAAGATCCTGCAGGCGTTGACCCAGGCCGCCGCGGGACAGTGCAACGCAGCGCTCGCGGTGGTCGATGGCATCGGCGTCGAGGCGCCCGGTCTGCCGTTCACCAGGGACGGCCTCGCACCTTTCGTGGATGCGCCGCGCACGCAGTATCTGATCGGGTATGTGGAAGCAGGTTGTGGCCGCGTCCCTCAGGCGACCCAGCGGTGGCGCCGCGTCGCCGCCACCACCGGCGCAGCGGACCTGGTCTGGGCATGGGGAGCGGCCAAGAAACTCGACGGTTACAACAACGCGGAGTGGACCCAGCGCCTGGAAGCGGCTTTGGCGCAAGCGGTGTCCGGGTCCCCTTACGGCGCAGGTCTGCTGGAGACCGTGCTCGGCAAGCCCGCCGCGGCTCGGGCGCATTTCCAACAGACGCTGCTGCTTCCCGACCGCATGATGTCGCACCACCTCAGCCGGATGGCCATGGCTGGCACCGGCCTGCCGGACTGATAAGACTGCTAGAGCGGGGCTGAGAGCCCCGCGCAGGCCGAGGGCCTGCCCCACACACCGGTTGCGGGGCTTGCCCGTCTTTGGTCATGTACATCTGGCCGGGCCCCAGCCGGTCATACCAGGTGTACTTCAGGACGACGGAAGTGACCGCGCATACCACCAGCGAGATCCCCATCTCTTCCCAGTGTTGGATGGCGAGATAGATGGGCGCCGTCACCAGGCTCGTCTGCCAGATCAGGCCCACCGCGATGTTGAACATATCCCGCTGGAAATCGCGGTTCGGCTGAAACGCCGGATCTTCCGCCAGGCACTTGCGATACACCGGACCCCACCAGCCCCAGGGCCGCACGCTCTTGTAAAACGTTTTCAGGACTTCGTCGCTCTCCGGCTCGGTGACCAGGCAGACCAGGATGGAGGCGGCAAAACTGATCAGCAGGATGAGCAGAAAGGCAAACACCGGATGCGTGGTGATGAAGACCTTTAACACGGCCGCCGCCGTGCCCGCCACCATGCCTGCGAAAAAGCCATATCCGTTGAAGCGCCACCAGTGCCACTTGAGCACGTTCGGAGCCACGAACGCCGGCACCAGAGCCGAGACGATCCATTCCGTAACCCCATGCACCGATTTGGTGACCAGACCGAACAGAATGCCGAGAATCACTACGGCGCTCGAGGTGATCCAGGCCGCCACGACATAGCGCCGCGCGGGAGCGTTGCGGTTGATGTAGCGCTTGTAGATGTCGTTGACCACGTAGGCCGCCCCGGAATTAACGGTGGAAACGAATGTACTCATGAACGAAGCCAGCAGCGCCGCGATCAGTACGCCCTTGAGACCGATGGGAACGTATTTGTGGAGCACGCCCGGCAGGATCTTCTCGAAATTCACCTTCACGCCCATCGCGGCGAGGTCCGGACTGAAGTAGACGATGCCGAGCGTGGCTATGCCGGCGATCAGCAGGAACCGCGGCGCCAGCGACACCATCGCCATCACCATGTTCTCGAGCGCGGCTTCGCGCGGGCTGCGCGTCGAGAGAATGTGCTGGATGGCGTAATTCGGCGTGGGGCCGGCCATGCTGACCAGGACCCCTTTCAACAACAGCATCGCCGTGAAGAACATGAATAGGGAGTATCCGTCGCCACCCGCCGCGATGGGACCATAGATGCGCTGATTCAGTTGCGGCATCAGGCGGCTCCAGTCGAGGGTCAGCTTCCAGCCGAAGAACAATCGATCCCAGCCGGCCGGCACTTTCGCCATGATCTGCTCCGGACGGATGCGGACGATCGCGATCGCCGCAATGCCGATCGCCGCCGTCACCTTCAGCACAAACTGGATCAGGTCGTTCATCACCACGCTGTACATCCCACCGGCCACGCAGTAAGCGCCGGTGATCAGCAGCATGCCCACGCCATACCATTCGTCGGGCACATTCCATGGGAAAAATGGCCGCGTGAATTCGCCAATGCCGCGAAAAGCGTAGCTGAGGAATCCGACCACATGCACCAGCGCGTAGACCACGACGCTGATGTACGCCCACTCGGCGCCGCGGCTGAACCCGAAGCGCGTCCTCATCCACTCCGCGCCGGTGAGCACGTTCGAACGCCGTACCCAGGTGCCCAGATACATCATGCGGAAAACCACGTTGAACAGCGGCCAGACCCACAGCAGCCAGGTAGCCTTGACGCCGTAAATGTACAGCATCATCACGAACCACATGGTTCCCGTGATATCGACGCCGCTCGATCCGTGAGCCACGCCGATCAGCCACCAGGGCAGGCTCTTGCCGGCGAGAAAGTAGGACTCCGCGCTGCGAGAGGCCTTCGTAGCCGACCACCAGCCGACCAGCCCCATCAGGATGAGGTAGAGCGTGATGATCGTCAGGTCAATCGGGTGCATGGTCTTCTCACTATCCCGGACACGACAGCAGGTGATCGATCAACCGCTCGAATGGGCAGGTCGCGAGAGCGCAGTACCGATCGCCCGCGCCATAGTAAACGAAGAGCGTCCCCTCGATCACAACGGCGCCGCAGGGGAAGATCGCGCCGCGATAGAAGCCGTTCAACTCATAAGGCGCTTCCGGTTCCATCAGGAAATCCGGCGTGCGGTGCAGCACCTTGCCGGGATCGTTCAGGTCCAGCAGCAGCGCGCCCAGCCGATAGAACTTGTCCGCTCCGACTGCGTGGTAAATCGTGAGCCAGCCTTCGGGCGTGCGGATGGGAGGCGTGTTGATGCCCATTTTGAGCTGTTCCCAGGGATGCTTGTTGCGGATCAGCAGCCGATTTTCGGCGTGCGGGAAGCCCATCAGGTCGCCGGCCTCGCAAATCCACGCACAGGCATGCTCGGTGCCGTACTTCTCGCCCACCCATTCGAGCGGCCGGTGTATCAGGACGAACTTGCCGTTGATCTTTTCGGGAAACAGGATGGCGTCGCGGTCGTCCAGCAGTGGATCGGTGATCCAGCCGGCGCGGATCCAGGTCTTGAAGTCCCGGGTCATCGCCAGGCCCGTCAACGTAGCGTTGGTGCGCAGGTAATGCGGAAACTCCAGGCCGCAATCGGGCTGGACGTAGCGGTCGCGGCCGCCGGGAACCCAGAACTGGCCGAACGGGAAATGCCGGCAGGCATAGGTCACGTAGAACCAGTCGCCGATCTTGATCATGCGCGGGTCCTGGATGGTAGCGCCGTCAAAGCCCTCGATGCTCAGGTCGAACGCGGGCTTGTCGCTCACGCGCTCGAAGCGGTATCCGTCCTTGCTCGTGGCCAGACCGAGCCGGCACCTGTAATCCGGTCCGGACTCCGCGGCCCGGTAGAGGAGCAGTACCTCTTGGTTTTGCTCGTCGTACCAGGCAGCGGGGTTGAACACCGCGAGGTCCTCCCAGCAATGGTCCGGATGCGGGGAAAGGATCGGATTACCTGGAAATCTTTGCAGCTTCATATCACCTCATTCCAAGCCGGACGGGACGTGGGGTTGCCGGAAGTCAGCTTAACACCGAGACGAGGCCCCTATCGAACATGCTGCCCTCGGCCCTGCTGAGTGGTGAAAAGTGTGGAAACGCTGCGACGCCGTTCGGCGGTCGAAATTGGCGGGCTTTCCGGAATGCCATTTCGGTTGGCTCACCGCGGCGGGGTGCCACTTCTCCTGGTAGCGCGTCAAAGTTGACGGGCGACGTTGCATAAAGGGTCCTATCTGCAACGCCCCTCAATCCGGGTAGGGCGGGCGGAAAATCTACGCTACGCCATTGATCTTTCTCTATCCCGCAAAAGTGGGCTGCCGGAAGGCCATTTTCAACGGGTTCCAAAAGGTGGGTTCTTCGGCGCTCTCACTGAGCGCATCGGCGATTTGACACTCGTTGGAAATCGGATCGCAAGGTGCTTATCTCTGGTTGGACGGATCGGAGCTTAGGCAAATCGCTACACTGCCTAGCGAGGTCCTCGACTTCAAACCGACGAGGCACTGTGGTACTTCCCAGTTTCCGATCGGCTATCATTGAAATACAAACACTGTGGATCGGAGCCGAGATTAATCTCAATGACGCCAATGGCGTGCAGCCTGCCGAATTACGGGAGAGTCTCCCGCTCTGAGCGATCCGGTCAAATGACCGGAAGCATCCCTTTACGGGTTTTGTAGCAGGCACTTGAAGTTACCGTTTCGACAGTCATAGAACCTTCCGCGAAAGCTCAGGGCCCGCGGCAGCGGTGGAGTGTTGCCCTTTTTCAAAACTTGACACTTTTGCTCAGATCTTGGTGCGGAAAGACGTCTAGTTGGAACTGAAAAGACATGCAGTCGCCCCGGGTTGGTTCCATAAGTTCTCTCTCAAGAAGCATCCAATTGATTCTCCCCTGTCGTTTTCTAAGAAGAAACCCGGGGCGTTAAGGAGGCGTTTTCCGATAGATGCCTTGATTAACGCGGGTTTTCCGGGAATGTCACGCATGCTCAGTATTGATCCTTGGTTCAAGCCGAGAAATGCTCGACAGGCCAAGCCGGTGACAGAGAGATAGTCGCCCTCCTTGCTATAAGCCGCACGGACGCGACATTCCGACTTGCCACTGAGGTCGATGTTGTAGAGCTTCAGAGCGGCGTCCGCTCCGCTTCTAAGATCTGCAAGAGAGTTATAGATGGTTACCGAAATTTGGAACGAGTCACTTTGAGCGTCGAAAACGTTTCTCCAGTTCCTGTCACTGCTGCTTACGGACTCACCCTTGAAGGACCGAATCGCCTTGCAGACTCTCGAGAACTGCTCGTTCTTGCAATCGCCGGTGAGGTCGAGTCCCATCCTCAGCCCATTGAGTTGTGAAAGTGACCGTTCGATATCGCTCAGAGTTCTCGCCGATTGATTCGCCACTGCAAGCGCCTTTGCGGCATTGTCCGTCGATTCTTTCAACTGGGCTGCCGTTCCGAGGATCGTTGAAATGACGATTCCCGCGAGAGATGCATATCCCCATCGTGTGATCTTGTTTGTGCGCTCGCTTTTGAAGTCTGTAACGAGACCGAGGATTCCGAACGCTCCCGTCAGCACTATCGAGCATGCTTTCCACACAGCGATCAAATTCATCGCGTTCTCCAAGTAGCAAACACCCGAGAAACTCCAAGGCTTATTGAGCGCTCGAATCGCCTGGGGTCTTCCAGGCAGACTCCATTCTATCACCTCTGCGGTTGCGGGCAGAATCGTCGGCAAACCGTCGAAGTGGCACCGCGACCGGCCGAGCTTTGGAAGGCCGCGTCACGGTACTGACTCCCCCCGGCTGCCCCACCGCGTTTGATAACTGGTAAGTTTTGCAACGCAGACGGAAGGCCCATAAACAAAGGACTTGGCATGTTGCAAATGTCTTGTGCAAAATAAAACCCTCAAGGGGCTCGCCGCGGCCATGGCATCGCCGTCGGCGCTGTTGCAGAACTCTTTCGCAAAAGTGCAACTTCGGTCCACTTCGGTCCTTGCTCCTGACTGTTCCGGCTCCGGGAAAGCCGCTTGGCCGATTAATCGGCATCCCAGTGAAGCGCCCGCCCGCCATTATTCCTGGATCAGGGCGCATTCGACAAATGGTACGCGATCGGGCGACTGCCGTCGCATAGTCTCGAAGCGGGGCGGCAATCCCGGCTCTACTTGCCCTCCTCCAGGCTCGCCATGGGCGGCCGGTAAACCCGGATCGCGCGGATCATCGGTGGATTCGGGCCGTGCGCGATCAGCGCCAGCCTATGTTTCGTGCCCGCGAGCCCCAGCGCCAGCGTGGTAGCCTGCTCGCGGGTGCGGTCTTCGAGGCGCGGCGCGCGATACACATCGACGAACATGGGCAGCACACTCCAGGTCACCTCGAAGCCCGCCGGCGTGGGCTGGCGCCGCAGTGCGAAAGAGCGCGCGAAAGTCCAATCTTCCGGTTCGATCACCACCCGGCCCGACTTGGATACGAAGCGTTCCGTGCTCACGCCGCCGCCATCCGGGCCGGTACGCGAGCCAGCCACCTCGAAGCGCAGCCGCGACTCGTCCGCGTTCACTTCCAGGATCTTCAGAGTCCAGTCCTCAATGAGCAGCGGCTTCTCCGCGCCGATCCGGTTCACGCCCGGCCAGTCCACGCTGAACGTGTCGGTGGGCCGCGTGATGTGATACAGTTCGGGCCAGTCTGAAGGGTGCTGGCCGTCGATGCGGACTTCCGCTTCGCCGCCGTAGTACGGGTCGGCCCAGCCCGCGATGGCGTCCACGCGATTGCCTTTAAATTCCAGCTCCAGCTTGCCGTTCACCCATTGGACATCGCGCCCGATTTCGTAGGTGTGGACGAGCTTCTCCCAGGGCTCGCGCGGCAGCGCGGGATCGTAGCGCAGGTGGCGCCCGGTCAGCTCCGCAATCACATAGTCGCCCTGGAAGTTGAAGTGCGCGCCGTCAGAGAGGACATCGGACGGCTTCAGGCCGTGGGCGTTCAGGTACTCCAGAAAAGGTCCGCGCACGTCGGCGATCTCGCAGTCATAGCGCGCCGCCAGCGCGGGCAGCCACTCGGCGTTGTGCCGGTTCATCCACCGGTAGCCGCTTAGTTTCTTTGGATCGGTGGGCTCGGGCCCGGCAGTGAGCGCGTCCGGCCGGTCGTTCTGGATCAGAATCTCGGCCGTGGTATGACGCCGGATCTCGCCGATGATGTGCTCGTAGTCGGGCTCCCCGCCGAAATCGTGGAAGACGATCAGGTCGGGATAGAACGCGAAGACGTCGTGCGGCAGCGTGCGCTTCAGAAGGTTCGATGCGTAGCCTCCAATGGCACGGTTGGCAAATGTGATATCGGCGTATGGAAAGCGGGCGCGCAGTTCGCCGGCGATCGTTCGCGTCCATTCCTGCTTGGTTAGCGACTGGCCGTAGAACAGGATGCGCACCGCGTTGCGCCGCTCCGGCGTGCTGGTTGCGAGCAGCGTCATCGTGCGCTGGATGCCGGCGCCGAACTTGGAAGCATTCGGATCCGGGGCCACGGCGGGGAACGCGGGCTTCTCCACGCGCAGGGGGAGGTTGGCGGTCGCAGCATTGCCGTGCCCGTCGTGCACGTAGGCGAACAGCCGGTAATCGCCCTCCCTCTCCGGCAGGAGGAACGTGGCGCGATTCCCCGTGGCGGCCAGCACCAGGCCTTCGATCGGCGGCGTGGGCTCCTCGCGGTCGCCGCCCACTTTGGGGTTGCCGCTCACGTCCAGCCGCAAGTCCCAACTGTACTCGAGCGTGTCTCCGTCCGGATCGGAGGCGTCCAGATGGCAATCGAGCTGTGCCCCAGGGGGCAGTATAGCGGGGCCTTGCGCCGCGCCGTTCTCTGAGTTGATATGGATCGGCGCCGGATCCAGACGCGGGCTGCGGTTGGCCGGCCAATGGCCGCTCCAGAGATAGGTCATCATGTCCACCGCTTCGGTCCGGCTGCCGTCCGCCAGAAACATGCCGTACCAGGTGTGGGTCTTCTCGTGGTGCTGCGCCCAATGGAAAACGTAGGAGCCCAGGCACTGGGGCCGGCCTTGGACGGCATGCTCGTAGGCCTTGCGGTAGAACTCGGCTTTCTCCGTGCTGGAGTCCTCGATGGGCAACTTCCACGCGGTGCGCGCCGCCTGCCAGTGGCCGCGGGGGCCGAACTCCGTCACCCAGTAAGGACGCGTCCAACCCTCGCGCCGGATGTCTTCCGGCAAAGTGAGCATGTCGGCATAAGAGTTCAGACCGACCGCGTCCAGACCTGGGCAGTATTGGTTCAGCTCGTGCAGCATCTCTTTGTACTGGCCGCCCACCACGGTGATGACCGGGTGATCGGGATCGATGCCGTGGATCATGCGGGCCACTTCGTCGATCTCTCGCCACAGCACCGCCCGCTGTCCGGCGGTAGTGCCGATCTCCAGTTCGTTGCCCAGCGCCCAAGCCAGGACGGCCGGATGGTTCTTGTGGCGCTCCACAATGGCCCGCAACTGTTCGCGCTGCTCGTTCACGGCAGCCGGATCTCCGTAGTTGAAGCCCCAGCGCTGCTTGCCGAAGGGCAGGTCGATCAGCACGCTCAGGCCGAGCGCCTGCGCGCGATCGAGCGCCGTCACGTCTGCGCGGATCGAGTTGCCGCCGGCCGCAACCAGTTCTTCCAGATGCACGGCGCCGATCGCGCCTTTTACGAAGTACGGCTGGCCGTTGCGCAGCAACCGATAGCCATCTCCCTGGTGTACGATGCGCAGCGTGGACCCGGCCAGCGCCCCGTCCGCGGTTAGAAGGAACACAAGAAGAAACGATATACGCATGGTCGAGTACCATTTGGAGGGCGGGCAATCATGCCCGCAGCCGCCTTTTAGGCGGCACTCTTCCAATTTTGTTACAACTAACTCATGAAAGTTCTCTTTATCGGCGGAACCGGCATCATCAGCACAGCTTGCACGCGCCTGGCGGCAGAGCGCGGCATAGACGTGACGCTCCTGAACCGCGGCCGTCACTCGGCCAGTCCGCCAGCCGGAGTAAATACGCTGGCCGTGGACATCGAAGACGCTCCGGCCGTATCCCGCGCGCTCGCCAACATCTGCTTCGACGCCGTAGTCGACTGGATCGCCTTTGAGCCCGCGCACGTAGAGCGCGACATCGCGCTGTTCCGCGGCCGCACGCGCCACTACATTTTCATCAGTTCCGCCAGCGCCTACCAGAAGCCCGCGACGCACTACCTGATCACCGAGTCCACACCGCTCGCCAACCCGTACTGGGAGTACGCGCAGCAGAAGATCGCCTGCGAAGAGCGCCTGATGCGCGCGTACCGCGAAGAGGGCTTCCCGATGACGATCGTGCGCCCGTCGTTGACCTATGGCGACACGCAGATCGCCCTGGCAATCAACAGTTGGGCCAAGTCCTACACCGTGGTCGATCGCATGCGCCGGGGAAAGAAAGTGATTGTTCCCGGGGATGGCTCGTCGCTCTGGGTCATCACGCATAACACCGATTTCGCGAAAGGACTGGTGGGGCTGCTGGCGCGCGAGCAGGCTATCGGGCACGCCTTCCACATCACCAGCGACGAGGTGATGTGCTGGGACCAGTGGTATCGCCTGACGGCCGAGGCCGCCGGCGCCGAACCGCGCCTGGTGCATATAGCCAGCGACTACATCGCGGCGTGTGTCCCCGAGGCGCGCGGCGGCCTTCTGGGCGACAAGGCCGTCAGCGTGGTCTTCGATAATGCCAAGATCAAGCGCTTCGTTCCAGACTACTGCGCGACGGTGCCGTTCACGCAGGGGATCCGCCGGACCATGGCCTGGTTCGACGCCGACCCGGCGCGGCGGCAAATCGACGACGAAGCCAACGCCCGCTGGGACAACCTGATCGAGGCGTACGAACGTGGTATCGAAGAAGCGGTCCGCAGCTTTCGGCATTGAATAGCCGCGTGCGCCCGCTCCCTTACGGTCGCGGCTCAGTAAACCTCGCGAAATCAACGGCCCTGTTACCGAGCCGCGACCGTAAGGAAGCGGTTTCCGTAAGCACCCAGGCAAGCCGCTATCGGACTTCCATGCCCACATATCCGATATAATAACCGCGTGTTGCCCAAATCCGCGTTTCTCATCCTGCTGGCTGCCGCAGCCACCGTCGGCCAGCAGCCGGCGCCGAAGATTCAGGCGCTGATTGTCACCGGGCAGAACGGCCACGATTGGCGGGCCACCACACCGGTCCTGCGCAAAATGCTGGAGGACACCGGCCGCTTCGAAGTGCGCGTCACCGAAGAGTTCCGCGGCGCGGGACCCGAGACCCTGGCCCCCTACGATGTCGTGATCCTGAATTATTACGACAGCAACCGTCCGGAACTGCGTTGGGGCGAGCGCGCCAATGCCGCGCTGCTTGATTTCGTGCGTTCCGGCAAGGGCCTGGTGGTGTATCACTTTTCGGCAGCGGCTTTCAACGGCTGGCCGGAGTACGAAAAGCTTTGCGGCGGCAATTGGCGGCCAGAACACGGGCATCACTCCGCGCGCCACGATTTCACCGTGGAAATCAAGGACACCGAACACCCGGTCACACGGGGCATGAAGGCTTCCTTTACACAGTCGAACGATGAGTTGTACGCCAATCTGAAGTGGCAGCCGGAAGGCGCATATCATGTGCTCGCCACAGCCTGGGACGATCATGCGCGATACAAGCCTGGCGAAAAGCAACCGATTCCGGGAACCGGCCTGGACCAACCGATGTTGTGGACGGTGAATTACGGCAAGGGACGCGTATTCGCGACCGCCCTGGGCCACGATCCGGATGCGATGAAAAGTGCCGGATTCGTGGCAACACTTACTCGCGGCGCCGAATGGGCGGCTACCGGCGAGGTGTCCATTCCGCTGCCGGACGTGTTGAAGTGATTTGGCGACGTGGGGCTCTTCGAGCGTTTCGTGATGGAGCCAGCCTTGCGGGTGCGGGCGCTGCTGGATTCCATGGGGCGTGGATCTGATCTTCCATGACTGCGGAGAGTTGAATCCCTTCATGGTCCGGCAGTTCGGGGAAAGGGTGCACCCGGCGATCCTGAGTCTGGGCAGTTCGCGGCGACTGTGGGAGGACGCAACGCTGGTTCCGAAGGATGTCGTGCCGTTCGGTAATTTGCCGACAAAGAACTTCTACTCGGATACTGTCGTTCCAGTGGAGCGCGTGCGGGAACATACGCTCGAACTGATCGAGAACATGCGAAAGGCGGCGCATCCTCACATAGTCGGCTCCGAGTGCGACGTACTGCATGTACCGGAATCCGCGGAGACGATCCGGCGCAAGTTGAACGTGATGTTGACTTGCGGCCGTTGAGTGATGTCACCCAGGTATGTCCGGGTCCGGGACAGGCTCCCAGCCTGGATAGCGTCGGGATAAACCGGCGTGAAGTAGTGAATGAAAGAGTCATACAGGAGAAGGAATAGCGAACCATCCTGGCCCCAACCATGCGAGGGCGGCGGTAACGACGC
>Ga0181536_10001639_pt1 | contig 26031 bp, 22 predicted proteins | sample PEATcosm2014_Bin_41_FD_121105 | JGI IMG/M metagenome (GOLD analysis project Ga0181536, IMG submission 121105) | Peatland microbial communities from MTU Mesocosm Facility, Houghton, MI, USA - PEATcosm2014_Bin17_60_metaG | ecosystem: Environmental > Terrestrial > Soil > Wetlands > Peat | place...
ATGGTACTGCATGCGCAAGTGTGTGGGAGAGTAGGAAGTCGCCCGGTTTATTCCTCAAAAGCCCGATCCACATGGATCGGGCTTTTGCTTATCTGACCTCCGCTTATCCAACCTCCGCTGATCCAACCTCCGCCGCCGTCAAACCCCTAAGCTCTGCGGCGCATTTCCGCCCGGGCCTCGGCTTCCGCCGTGCGGGCGCGTTCGGTTTCCCGTTTATCGTGCAGCTTCTTGCCCTTGGCGACCGCGATTTCGACCTTGATCCGCCCCTTCTTGAGGTAGATTTTGGTGGGAATCAGGCTCAGCCCTTTCTCGCGCACGATGCCCAGCAGTTTGTCGATCTCGCGGCGGTGCAGCAGCAGCTTGCGGTTGTGCACCGGCAGATGGTTTTCGCGGTTGCCGTGCGAATATTGGCTGATGTGGGCGTTCACCAGCCAGGCTTCGTTTTGAAGCACGTTGGCGTAGGCGTCCTTGAGCTGGATCAGCCCGTCCTTGGCGGCTTTCACTTCGGTTCCGGTCAGCACCATCCCCGCCTCGAAGCGCTCCATCAGGAAGTAGTTGTGGCGCGCCTGCCGGTTGTCGCTGAGGATCTTGATGCCGCCGTCTTTATCCGCCAATTTATTCGTCTCAACGCTGGGAAGCCCTGCACCGTCAATAGGTTTAGATGGTCCGAGTCCGCCAACGCGCACTTCATCTTAACATAGCCCCTTCGAGAGGCCACGAAAGCCACGCAACATGTCTTTTTTCAATCGCTTAATCGCGGTACTGGTATGCGCCGCGCTAGCCGGCCCCCTGGCGCCTTTGCAGGCCAAAACGCGTAAAGGCGACAAGTATCTGGCGGAAGGCCGCATCCACGAAGTCAAGAAGGAATGGGATGCCGCCCTGGAATCCTACGAACAGGCGCTCTCCGAAGATCCCGCCGAAATCGAATACCAGATCGCCGTCGATAAGGCGCGCTTCGAAGCTTCCCAGGCGCACGTGGAAAACGGCATCAAGATCCGCGCGCAAGGCAAGCTGGGCGAAGCTTTGCTGGAGTTCCAGAAGGCTTATGCGATCAGTCCCGGCTCGGTGGTAGCCGGCCAGGAATTGCAAGTCACCCAGGAGATGATCGCGCGCGAGCGCAAGCGCGTCGAGGACACCGGCAAGGAAGCTCCCGCCGAAGTCCGCGCCCTGACCCCCACCGAGCAGGTGAAGAAGGAAGAGATGGAGAAGATCGACCGCATCCTCCCCGTCCCGGAGCTGAAACCGCTCAACTCCACCCCCCTCACGCTACGCATGGCCGGACAGAAGACCAAGGTGGTATTCGAAACCATCGCCCGGCTGGCCGGCATCAACGTGGTCTGGGATCCCGATTATCAGGCCCCCGCCAAAGACACCATCAACGTGGATTTAAACAATTCCACCCTGGAAGACGCGCTCGACTACGTCTCGGTGGAAACCAAGTCCTTCTGGAAAGCTCTTTCGCCCAATACCATCTTCATCACCAACGATAACCAGAACAAGCGGCGCGATTACGAAGAGCAGGTCACCAAGGTTTTCTACCTGCAGAACATCAGCCAGCCCGCGGAACTGCAGGAAATCGTCAACGTGGTGCGCACCGCCTGCGATATCAACCGCGTTTTCCCGTATAACGCGCAGTTCGCCCTGGTGGTGCGCGGCGAAGCCGACCGCGTGGAACTCGCCGAAAAGCTGATTCACGATCTGGATAAGCCCAAGAGCGAAGTGCTGGTGGATATTCTCATCATGGAAGCCAGCTCGACCTTCAGCAAGCAGGTCACCGCGGCGATTGCCTCGACCGGTCTCAACCTGCCGATCTCTTTCAATCCGCGATCCAGCATCCAGGTGCAAAACAACTCCACCAGCAGCAGCACGAGCACCGCCAGCACCACCAGCACGACCAGCACCACCGGGACCACAACCACCACCCCCACGACCGGCACCACGGCCGCTTCCAGCGCTACCACCGGCACCCTGATTCCCCTCTCCAGCCTCGGGCACCTCTCCAGCGCGGACTTCGCCACCACGCTCCCCGGCGCGCTGCTGCAGGCCGCCTTGAGCGATGCCAAAACCAAAGTTCTGCAAGCTCCCCAATTGCGCGCCGTGGACAATCTGAAGGCCACCATGAACATCGGCGAACGCGAGCCCACCGCCAGCGGCAGCTTCCAGCCCGGTGTCGGCGGCGTGGGCATCAACCCGCTGGTCAATACCCAGTTCACCTATCTCGATGTGGGCGTTAACGTGGCGCTGGTGGCGCGCGTGCACGATAACAACGAAGTTTCCATGCACATCACGCTGGATATTTCGAGCGTCACCGGAACCGTCAACCTGGGCGGCATCCCCGAACCCATCATCGGCCAGAAAAAGATCGAACAGGATCTGCGCATGAGGGAGGGCGAAATCGGCCTTCTCGGGGGCTTGATCCAACAACAGGACGACAGAACCGTCACCGGCATTCCCGGCCTTTCCAGCATTCCGCTGCTCGGGAGATTGTTTTCCGGCAACAGCGTGGATCACAATCGCGACGATTTGATGATCGTGCTGGTGCCGCACATTCTGCGCCGGCCGGAGATCACGCCGGAGAATATCCGCGCCATCGCGGTCGGCAACACCACGACCATCCAGTTGCACTATGCGCCCAAGCCGCAGGTGGTGGGCGCGGCCGATCTGGTGCCGGTGGGCGCGGGCGCCACCGGCATGCCGTCCGCCGCCGCCAGCGCCACGCCTCCGGCAACGGCCGCATCCGCCGCGCCGCCCGCCGCGGCTCCCTCCGCCGGGCTGCCGCCGGCCACCGCTCCGCCTCTGCCGCCGGCCACCGCTCCGCCTCTGCCGCCGGCCATCGCGCCGCCGCCCACCGGCGGCGCCGCGCCCGCCGCGGCCGCTACCCCTGCCTCCGCCGCGCCTGCCGCGGCCGCTACCGTGCGCTTCAGCCCCAACCCGGTCAGCACCATCGTCGACGGGACGCTCAAGCTTTCGGTGGTGATCGATGGCGGAACCGACGTTTTTTCCGCTCCCATGCAGGTGGCCTTCAATCCCAAGATTCTCAAGCTGAACGACGTCGCGTTGGGCGACTTTCTGAGCTCCGACGGGCAGCGGCCGGTGTTCGCCAAAAACATCATGAACGATGCCGGACAGGCCAGCATCGCGCTGACGCGCACGCCGGGAGTTCCCGGCGTCAGCGGACCCAGCGGCACGCTGGTCACGCTCACCTTCCAGGCGGTAGGGACGGGCAACACCGCCGTCACGCTGCCCAATATGGTTGTGCGCAATTCGCAGGGGCAGCCCATCGCATCGGGCAGCCCGCAGGCGACAGTGACCGTAAAATGAAGATTGTGAGGCGGGATGTCATCCTGCGCGCCGGCCGTATACCGGCGCAATTGGTTTTATGAAGCGCAGAAAACGCCAAAAAGGATTGACGCTGGTCGAGCTGATCGTGGCCTTCACGATCCTGCTCATCCTCAGCTCCATGGCCGTGCCCCTGGCGCGCGCCCGCGTGCGCGTCGAGCGCGAGCGCGCCCTTCGCTACGCCCTCGACGACATGCGCTCCGCCATCGACAAATATAAGGATTATTGCGATGCCGGCTACTTCGGCGCGCCCAAGCTGGGCACCAACTGCTACCCCGAGTCGCTGGATATCCTGGTCGACGGCCAGAAGCTCAATGGCCCCGGCGGGAAAAAAATCCGCTTCCTGCGCCGCATTCCCCGCGACCCCTTCACCGGAACCGCCGAATGGGGCATGCGCAGCGATGCGGACGATCCCAAAAGTACAAGCTGGGGAGGCCAGGATGTATTCGACGTTTATAGTAAAACAACCGAAAAGGCTCCCGATGGCAGCTCTTATGCAGAGTGGTAGCCGCCGCCGTTTGCGGCGCGGTTTTACCTTTGTCGAAATGATGGTCGTGATCACGATCATCGTGATTCTCGTCACCATGGCCATCCCCATCTACCAGCGCTCCATCGTCCGCGCCAAGGAGAGCGTTCTCAAGAACAATCTCTTCACCTTGCGCACCGTCATCGACAACTATACCTACGACAAAGAGAAGGCTCCGCAGGACCTCCAGGACCTAGTCACCGAAGGGTATTTGCGTTCCCTTCCCGTCGATCCCATGACCGGATCGAACCAAACCTGGGTAAAGGTCATGGAAGAAGCCTCGCAAAGCGTCAGCCAGGCCGAGCCGGGCATTTTCGATATCCATAGTGGATCGGATAAAATGGGGTCTGATGGGACTCCTTACGCGGAGTGGTAAGCGAGCATACCGCCTGTTTGCCGTCTTAACACTAATCATCGGCGCCACGTACGCCCAAACATCGCCTGCATCCGGCCACTGCGTGCTTTCCAGCGTACTCAATCAGGTACGCGCGGAAGGCATTACCGAGCGGATGGGCGATATCATTCTGCAATGCTCTGGTTCTACTCCCGGGGCACTGCTAGCAGGCTATCTTACGGTCTATCTCCCGGTGGGCGTCACCAACCGGGTGGACACCAATAACCTCGCACAGGGTGCGGTGCTCTCGGTGGATTACGGCAGCGGTTTCGTGGCCTCCACGGTATCCGGACTGGTATCCAACGGCAGCATCGCCTTCAACGGTTTCTCTTTCACGGCGCCGCCCTCGGGCGCGCTCAACCTCAAAATCTCGGGCATTCGCGCCGCCGCCAACCAGGCCGGCACGGTTGCGCCGCAGCCTTTGACTGCTTTGGTTTCGTCGGTGCTGCCTCTGAGCAATTCGCAAGTCGTCGTGGCTTATCCTCAGTTGGGGCTATTCGACACCAGCTACTCGACCGGCATCAGTTGCACGGGTTCGCCGCTGCCGGGCGCCATCACCTACGCGAACCTGCTGGCCGCCGGAACCGCCTTCGCTTCCACGCGGCTCACGGAAGGTTTCGCCGGCGCATTTCAACCGCGCGGCGCCAATGACGATACGGGAACCCGCTTCCTGATCGCATTCACCGGCTTTCCGGCCAACACCCAGCTTTACGTTCCCGATTTCGTGGCCGGCTCGGATGCCTCCATTCCCACCATCGGCGGCGATCTGGGCGGCATGCCTTCCGGCGGACGGTACGTTCCCGGCAGCGGCACCCTGCTGCTGGCCCGCGTGCAGGGCGCCGATTCCACCGGCGCCGGCGGGCAGCCCGTCGCGGCTCCCGGCGGCGCGCCGTTTTTCAACTTCACCACCGCCAGCGGCGTGGCGCTCTCCGGCGGCAGCGGCTACGTGGTCTACGAAGTGGTGGACGCCAACCCGTCCATCGTCGAAAGCGCGCAGTTCCCCACCTTCATCGGGCTATCCAACGTAACCGCCGCCGCCACGGCCTATGAAACGGTTTCGTTCGCGCCGGTCTCCACGGTCTTCACGGCATCCCAAACCGCCGCCGTGCCGCGCTTCATAGCCCGCGTCCCCACGTCGGATTGCTCCATCGTAGGGGATTGCTCGGCCAACTACTTCCCCAAGCTCTCCGTTCAAGCCGCGCCCATGCAGCTTACCGCCTATGCCAACGGCGGGGCCATGACCAGTCAACCCGGTTACGTTCCCATCCAGAACGTCGGCGGAGGCGAACTGGATTGGACCGTCAACATCACCTACCAGAGCGGCAACGGCTGGCTCAGCCCGGATAGCACTTCCGGCCAGATCCTGGGCGCCGGCGGCGCCAGCGTGCGCTTCTGGACCAACACCGTGGGCCTCAACCCCGGCACCTACTACGCCACCGTGGTCATCGATGCCGGGCCATCCGCCGGCAGCGTCAGCGTACCGGCGACCCTCACGGCAGCCGCTCAGCCCGCCGCCACCGGCGGGACCGGCACGGGGACCGGAACTGGAACCGGCACGGGTACTGGAACCGGCACCGGCGGCACGACGACTCCGCCAGCCTCCGCGGTGACGGTTTCGAGCGTGGTCAACGCCGCCTCTTTCGCGCCCACTCCGCTGGTGGCCGGCTCGCTCGCCACCATCCTGGGATCCAATCTCGCGGGGACCAACGTCTCGGTTACCTTCGACGGCACTCCCGCATCGCTGCTCTACACCGGCGCCACGCAGATCAATCTGCAGGTTCCCGCCACGCTGGTGGGCAAGACTTCCAGCAGCATGGTCGTAACGGTGGATGGCAACTCGAGTACTCCCGATACTGTATCTCTGGCTCCAGCCTCGCCCGCCGTATTTTCCGGCGGCGTGCTCAACCAGGACAACAGCGTCAACGGCCCGGGACACCTGGCCAATCCCGGCGATATCCTGCAGATCTTCGCCACCGGCATTCCGTCCGGCGCTGCCGTCACCGCGCAAATCGGCAATTCCGCGGGGTTGGTCCCCGTCTATGCCGGTCCCGCGCCAGGCATTCCGGGCGTGCAGCAGGTGAACGTGGCGGTTCCCTCCGGTTCCACCGGCGGCGTCGCCCCGTTGCTCCTGTGCGCCGCTACCGGGGGGCAGCAGTATTGCTCCACCGGCTATACGTTAGCCGTACAGTAATCGTCTGGATGGGGCAGGCGGGCGCCCCGCCTGAGCGGACCCGTCCTCCCCTACACCGTGCGCTGTGCTAAGAATAGAATCAGGGTGATTTGGTGCGGCCGAGATTTTGGCCGATACGTATTGCATGAAGGCGCTTACTTTACTGTTCTCCTTCGGTCTTGTCGCTTTAACCGGAAGAATCGTCAATTTCGACAAGGGGCCGCTCGGCATGGCTCCCCCCGGCTGGTCCTTCGCGATGACCAATCACGGAGCCGCCCCGCAATGGCGCATCGTGAAAGACGCTTCCGCCCCCACCCAGCCCTACGTCCTCGCGCAGATTTCCAACGACGCCACCGATAACCGCTGCCCGCTCGCCATCTTGGACGGCATTTCCGTGCAGAACGGCGATTTCAGCGTGCGCATCAAACCCATTTCCGGCCAGGAAGACCGTGCCGGCGGGGTGGTCTGGCGCTACAAGGATGCCAATAACTACTACCTGGTCCGCGCCAATGCCCTCACCAAGAACGTGGCGATGTTCAAGGTGGAAAACGGCCTGCGCACCCAGATCTCCCTGGGCGTGCAGCACGATATCCCCTCCGGCGCGTGGAGCATTCTGAAGGTCTCCGTACGCGGCAACCGTTTCCAGGTGTACGTCAATCATCGCCGCATTCTGCAGAGCCAGGATTCCACTTTCAAAGGACCCGGAAAAGTGGGGCTCTGGACGGTCGCCGATTCCGTGACCTACTTCGACGATTTCCGGGTCTATCCGAAGTAACTCGTCAAAAGCGCGAATCCACCGCCTGGGAATTGCGGCTTGCCTGCCTGCTGTACTCCCGCCGCCGGTTGTGCCAGTCCAGCACCCGAAACGCCATGGCCGCGCCGGTGACGGCCGTCAGAACTCCCAAAACCGCGGCTAGAGGATGAACCATGCCAACCATCTCATCCTCCCCTTACGCCGCCGCCCGCATCAACAGTTGGGCCGCCGCCGCCAACTCCCCCATGGCATAAAGGCGGAATGCGCTATCTCGCACCTCCTCCACTGTGGGAACGGACAAAAGTGCGGGTTGCGGTGGCTCTGGACGTTGCTCGTAAATGATGCTCTGCTTCATGGCAATCTCAGTATTCCCTAAAGCTGTGGATGCCGAAAGTGCTAGCAGTACGGGTGGGGTACGCGGTAGGTTCTAGAACCCTTGAACCTGGGAAGCGGCTGCGCCGGACCGGAGAGCTAACTCCTTTGGCTGCAACGATGCCTGCGAGCGCTGGAAAAAATAAGCCTCCACCCGGATGGCCCATACCGGAAACAGTTGCCGCGCGATGGATGCCCAACGTCCCAAAAGGATCTCCGTTTCGATTTATTTAAGATAACACGCCGAAAAGGCGCAAAGGGGGACCGGCACATTTTTTCCGCGGGAGAAGGCCAAGCGGCGCTGGCCCCGGCTCTCCGGCTGGGCGACGCGTTTCAAATCCTTACGCGCGGCGGGCGTCCGCTGATTCCACGGAATGCCGCCGCAATCTATCCCCATTGCCACTAGTTTTGCCACCAGGTTTCAGCACCCTGGCGGCGCACTTCCGTTGCGGCCCGGCCACCCCTCAGGCGATCTTGGATTCCTTCTTCAGAGCCTCGTGGAGCAGCGTCTTGATAACGGTCTGGTAGCCCACGCCACGTTTCTCAGCCAACTTGCGGGCGCGCTCGATGTCCGTGACGGGCAACCGGACGGACACGTTCCTGGTGGGCACGGCGCCGCGGCGGCCGTACTTCAGCAGCAGATCCGCGATCAGTTCTTGATGCTTGTCCCACCATTCCGCTTCCTCGGCTTCCGACCGGAACTCGGGCGTGTCCACCACAACGGGCTTGGCCTTCTTCGCTTTCATAGCTTCTCCCTCACCTTCTTTTTCGCCGTGTGCGCGGTGATGACGCGAATCCTGCCGCGCCGCAGCGTGTAGACGAACTGTAGCGCACGGCCCGCGTCTGTTAGCCCGGCGCACAGCGCTCGTTCTTTTCCACGGCGCTTCTGCGCAGCGAGCGCCACCAGCGGATGGTTGGCGAATGCTTGCTCCACTTCCTCCGGCGTGACGCCGTGCCGCGCGGCATGGCCCGTGTTCCCATCGTCCCAATCGAACTTCGCCGGACGAGCCATGTATGACTCTATTGTATATACGCAGGCGCATGGCGGCAAGCCAGGACGGAAAAAGGCCGGACCGCGCGCGGCCCCACGCGAACTCCGGTAGTGGGTCCATTTGAATCGACCCACTACCCGAACTCCAATGACCCCACCCGCCGTAGGGATACCGCGAACGGATGTACCCTACCCGGCTGGCAGGCCCGCCGCCATGAACTCGGCGATGATCTTACCGGCATCTGCGGCTATCTCGCGTTCCAACAAGTCGGCGGCGGCCCTGGCTCTGGCCGATTGCTCCGCAAGTTCAGCGATTGCCGCCTCTTCGCAGTCCTTGAGGCGCACTACCTCATGGGTTTGGACATCGCCGACGTCGATATGCGGGATGCTGGAGCCGTAAGCCAGAGACTTCACGAGAGGGCGCCCGAAAAGTGGATGAGACAAGGCGGTGACCAGGTAGCCCGTTTTGATCTTGGCCTCCTGCTTGGCCCTGATCCGGATCACGTCGTCCGAAATAACCTTACCCTCCAGGGCTTTGCCCGAAAGAACTGCGGTTCCGAGAATACCGTAGGTCTGCCCTGATCGAGCCAACAGAACCCAACCCTCTTCCACCCGCCCACGATATGGGTCGCCGAAATCACCGTCCGCGATCTTCTTCGTGAAATCCGGATTGAGTTCGGTCAGGTCGGAGCTCTCGAAAAGCACGACCCCATCCTCCGCTGGTATACGGCGGAACCGGGTCGGAAGCCAGACGTCGTACCCCGCCCCTGCGATGGTGACGAACCCCGTGCCTCTCCTGGCAAGGTGCCGGCGAACCGCAGAAACACCGGGATTGTGAATCGTGGCGTCCATGCGCCGACGGCCGGAAACAAATGCCTTGGAGACCTTGACGCTGAATCCCTTCTCGCCCCAGTCACTGATCTTGAGCGCGCCAAGAGCAGTCTCAAACCGGGCCTCCGCCTCGAGCGTGAGGCGGTGGGCCTCATTGCGCAGTTCCAGGATGCGGCTCACTTGCTGTTGGAAGATGGAGGCGGTCTGATCGCCGACGGTCGGGATCGGCAATTCATCAATGTGAGATGTTTCGAGATGTTTGATGATGTGCCCGTAGTGGGCTCCGGTGGCCATCGCGCGGGTTTGCGGAGCATGGAGGTAGGCGTAAGTCCAACCCCAGTTCCGCTGCTCAATCGGCTTGATGCGGAGGAGATCGTCAGAAATCACCATTCCGCGATGAGACGCATTCGCCATGGTCGGCCTGCCGACCGATCCGGACCGCGTCACCAAGAACGTTCCGTCGTCAACAAAGCACGCCGCCGCTCCGGCCATCTTTTCGAGCGCGAGGAACTTGCGCGGTATTGGCCGCACGTCGAAGACCTGGGTTGCAGCCAAAAACGGCTTCCCATATTCCGGAGAGACTAGAATGCCTTTCAATCGCCCAGGCTGTGTCACGGTGGCAATCGCAGCAAATCTGACCCATCCGACCGGCTTCCGCTCGATTGCGGCGCGGATGCCGAAGCCCGATGAAAGATAGGTTTCCGCCTCCATCCGCCGGTCTCCCTTGAGCATGTCGGAAACCGAAATGCTTCCGGTCATGGCGGTGTGCCACGGCCAAACCTGCCGCGGTTCGGGAGGCGGCGCGACTAATCTTGCTCGGAGAGCCACCGGCGAAACTCCTGAGCGATTTGCAGCGTGTTGTCATCGGCGACCTTCTTGCCGGGGCCACTACCGAAGTCCGCCCATGAACTCGCGGTTCGTTCGTTCCACGCGTGGCGGCGCCACTTTCGGAATAACCGGCACGGTCACACGGAACAGAACCCAGCTGCGACCCTCACGTGCGCCACGCTGCTGCTGGCGCAGGGTGTGCATCCCCGCGTCGTCATGGAGATTCTGGGGCACAGCCAGACCAGCATCACGATGAACCTTTACAGCCACGTGATCCCCGCGATGCAGCGGGAGGTCGCCAGCCCGGCTGGATGAGATCCTGGCGCCACAGCCCGCGCGAAAAGGGGATTGCCACCAACCCGCCAGTGGAGGGAGTCAACTAGTCTGTAAATATTTGAAACCTTTGGTGGGCCCTGAAGGATTTGAACCTTCGACCAACGGATTATGAGTCCGCTGCTCTAACCGCTGAGCTAAGGGCCCCGCTTGTTTAATTTGAACAACTTGCGAGGACTTCTGCGAGACGCGAGATTTCGATGTAGGGACTTTTGCAGAGAGGCTGGAGGCGCCGGCTGCCTTAGCTTCGGCCTCCGCCCGATCGAACTTCGCCGCGTTCAGATCCTCTAGCCGCTCAAAGGCCCGTTCCATGCCTTCGGGAGTCGGATGCACGTATCGTTGCGAGACAGTTACACTGCTGTGCCCTGCGATCCGCATGATAATAATGAAGGCGTCCGCGCCAGCTTCCCCCAGGCGAGTCAACATGGTGTGCCTTAACGAATGTATCACGAAGTCCTGCGGCAGCTAAATTAAGGTACTTACAGCCCAGCCGTGCGGGCGAAGTTCGGCTACATCGCGATTCGCCGCGGAGAATCTCAAAACGCAAAGCGAAACCTTAGCTTGACGCACGTCCGGCCATTGCAGGTTTGCTGCTTCACCGGGCCGGATTCGAGAATGAGTAGCGCCACGTCTTTCAGTGGTTGCGGCGCGGCCTCCAGGTACGAATCCAGGGTTCGCCATAACGACACGATGCTATCGACAACCGGCACGCACGGGCAGGGATCGCGGTGTTCCTGACACCTGTGGAGTTTGCGAAACGAAGAGCCCCTCTGCTTCGCTGAATGATCCTGGAGGGGAGGACTTTAGCTGCGCAGCGAGGTAGAGGAGCCCTTTTCCCATTCTTGCAGCATCCCTTGTCCGATCTCCTCAAATCCCGGATGTTGCTTGATATAGGAGCGGACTTCTTTGGCAGTGTCCCGAATCGCTCCGTGGAGGCGCTCCAAAATCGATCGGACCTTTGCGGGCGTGGCGCCCGCGCGCGTTTCGCCGAATTTCCGCAGGTCTTTTGCACTTGGCCATTTGGTCGTGCCGTTGAGGGCGAGGGCCAAGCTGTCCTTGGGCAGGTAAACGGACGTGGTCACGAGATCGTAGACGGGCGCAAGCCGTGCTTCACCCTGTACATCGTCATAGACAATTCCGAAATTCTTCAGATGCGCGTCTCCATTGCGAAGCGCGCAGTTAAGCACAATCAAGGTAAAGAGCTTCTCCATGTCCTCGGTGACGTGGGTCGAGTTCGCGAACTGCCCGAAGCGCTTCATGACGGAGGTCTCGTAGCTGCCACGGTATTTTTCGTCGGTCCTGCGGGCGTTAAGCACGCAGAAATCCTCAAATCCGCGATAAGTGCCATCCATGCGCAGATCGAAGCGGTCGATGACCAGCGCCATGCCGTCTTCGGCCAGGCGGTAAGGGGGCGCGTCGAGTCCACATTTGCGCGCGACCGTAAGGCAGAAATATTCATTCGCGGCGAGTTGCGGATACTCGTTCGGCTCCCACAATTTCACGATGTGGGTCGCGCCCTTGTAGCTCTGCGAGAGCCGGTGTCCCGTTTGCTCCATTTCAGCGAAAGCTTTTTCGTCGCGCAAGAGGATTTTCGGCTGGACACCACTGATGCCGGAGAATGACGCGAATTTCTCAAGCAGGTAGCGGAACAGGCCGCCACCGCGCCTGCGTTCGAGAATCTCATCGACCGACTGGAAGGGCACGTCCTCGTGTAGCTGCTCGCGATCGCCGGTATAGCGGATGCGGCCGACCTGTGAACGGCCGACGACGGAGAGCAGGTCGAATTCATCGAACGTGCCGGTGGCTTTCGCGAAGGCGAGGCGGAGGCGCTCGCGCAAAACACCTTCAGGGAGATTCATCTCGAAAATTGGAGGCAGGCCAAAGGGTACAGTCCGAGATTCAAGCCGTACGGGCATGGTCACGGAGACCGCACGCGCGGCGGGCGTGCCGGGCAGGTAGGCGAACGTGCTGCCGCGCTCGACGTTACGGTCGAGAAGTCCCGCCTCAGCGGCGTCGGTCCAGACTTTGATCATCACGATCCTCTTGCAGGAGTTCGTCCAGAGTGGGCCGGTGCGAGCTCGCGGGTTGCAGCTTCAGCTCAAGGCCGAGCGCGGCAAGCAGCTTGATGAGTTTAGCGAAGCCCAGCTCGCCGGCGCGTCCGTTTTCGAGGGCATCGAGCGTAGCCCGACTTATGCCGGCTTTGCGCGCGAGCGCGGTCTGGCTAAGCTTGAGCTTCTTGCGATGCTCGGCTATCTGGACCCCTATCGAGATCAGGTCAAGCATATATGCCTAGTATATTAGGCATGTTGCCGTTTTACAAGTCTTTTGCCTAATATATTAGGCATATCAGGTCGCTCGTCCATCCGCCTAATGCGGCCTCACGGAGGCGCTATGCGGCCGTTGACGGTTTGCAGCTTTATGCACCGCGCGCAGCCCGTCTCGAAAAACTCGGGCAAGTCCCAGCCGATTGCATGCGAGCATAAGTGATGTAATCCTAACGGTGAGCCCGCCTTCGAGATGGATGATCAAACCCCCGATTCCGCAACGCCGGCCTCCACCGAAGCGGGCAGTCTCATAATTTACAATTCTCGCCTCGCCGTCGTGGACACATTTCGAACTCTGGTGATTGACCCCGACGTAGGCGGTACCGGAGTTGGCGGCGCGGCAGCCGCCATGTTTTCGCCGGTGTCATGCCAGGGCGCGTTAGCATGCGATGAAATCCTCAGCACTCAGAATCCTTCGAGGGTAGCGCAAGAGTGCATTGATTTCACAAACGGCTTTTTGCATCGGCCCATCATTTGACACAAAGACCTCTACGACCCCGAGATAAACAGCCTGCCACAAGCCGGCGCTGTTTCATGGGGACCGGGAAAGAAAAATGGCCATCTTCAAAAATCTTGAAGATGGCCGTTCGTCAACTGATTGCCGCTTGGGACTACAACCCTGTTGCCGATTTCGCCGGACCTACTGCTGATTCACTTCTTGCGCCGGGCGGCGAGCTGACCCAAAGCGCGCTGGGCGGCGACACCGCTTATGCCGCTTCTTCCACCACCACGCTGATACGCTTCCCGAGCGCCCGGAACGCGGCCTCGAGCTGATCGAGGCGGGAACCGTGGAGCAGGTCGAGCAGGCGATCTACTTGGGGAAGGTGACAATTCAAGCGCCGGGCGAGCTCGGCCTTACCGACCCTCTGCGCACGCATAGCGGAATACAGGGCGAGCTTGGCCTCCGTCAGGGCCGGCACCGTGACGAATTTGCCACGGCGTTTCACGGGCGACGGCTTGGGGATATCGCGCCGGTCGTCGATGTACACGCTCAGCACCGTTTCAAGCGCGTCCACGGCGTGCACGAGCGCTTCGCCTTCGTCCTCCCCGAACGTATGTGCTTCGGGAACGTCGGGGAAGTCCACCAGAATGGTGTCGTTGGTATCGCGGCTGAGTTTCACGGGGTACTGCAACATAAAGCCGATGGTTGCCAAGCCGAACCTTGAGGTGGCCGCCCTTGCCCGGCTCGAACGTGCATCCCCGCTGTTCCAGCCATCGCTTCAGCTCGGCGCTGGTCACGCTTCGATGATGCAACAGAACTGTTGCGAAGTCAACAGGATTGTTGTGTTGGCCGGGCCCGCTAACGGCCCGCTCGCGCCCTCCGCTTCTTGTACCGGTTTCAGCATGCCCGTTGACGGTTTGTAGCTTTATGCACAGCTTGCATGCGAGCATGAGTGATGTAATCCTAACGGTGAGTCCGCCTTCGAGATGGATGATCAAACCCCCGATTCCGCAACGCCGGCCTCCACCGAAGCGGGCAGTCTCATTGTCGTCGGGGTAGGCGCGTCCGCCGGCGGCCTGGAAGCCTTCACCGACCTGCTGCGGAATCTTCCCGCCAATACCGGCATGGCCTTCGTCCTGGTGCAGCACCTCGATCCCCATCACGAAAGCGCGCTTCCCGAGCTGCTGTCCGGCATTACCCGCATGCCCGTCCTGCAAGTGCGCGAGGACACTCCCCTCCAGCCGGACCACGTTTACGTGATCCCGCCCAACAGCGTGATGCTGGTGCGCAACCGCATGCTCACGCTGCAGGCGCGGCCGGTCACTCCCGAAAGGCTGCGTCCCATCGACGCGTTCTTCCACTCCCTGGCCGGGGAATTTCGTTTCAATGCCGTGGGGGTGGTCCTCTCCGGCACCGCCTCCGACGGCACGCTGGGCTTGAAATCCATCAAAGCCGAAGGCGGCATCACCTTCGCCCAGAACCAGACCGCCAAGTTCGACAGCATGCCGCGCAACGCCATTGCCGCGGGGGTGGTGGATTTCGTTCTTCCCCCGCGCCGCATCGCCGAAGAGCTGGTCGCCCTGGGCCATCGCACGCTCGACGCGGCCGCCGCCCATAACCACGCGCTGGACCACGGCGACACGCTGCAGCGCCTCCTTCTGCTGTTGCGCGGTTCCACCGGCGTGGATTTCACGCAGTACAAACAGCCCACCATTCTGCGCCGCTTGAACCGCCGCCTGGTACTGCGCAAGAGCGACAGCCTGGAAGATTATCTCAACCTGCTGCAAAGAGAGCCCGGCGAAGCCGAAGCGCTTTTCAACGACCTCCTCATCAATGTCACCGATTTTTTCCGCGGTCCGGAGGTCTTCGAAGCCGCCCAGCGCCTGGTCTTCCCTTCCATCGTTCGCGACCGCAAACAGACCGAGTCCATTCGCGCCTGGATTCCCGGCTGCTCCTCCGGCGAGGAAATCTACTCCCTGGCGATTGCGCTCCTGGAATACCTCGAATCCGAGGACCTCAGTTACACCATCCAGATGTTCGGCACCGACGTCAGCGATAGCAACATCGCCCGCGCCCGCGCCGGCATTTACAGCGAAAGCGCCGTGGTGAATGTCTCGCCGGAGCGTCTGCGGCGGTTTTTCGTGCGCACCGAATCCGGTTACCAGATCTCTACCGCGGTCCGCGAAATGTGCATCTTTTCGCGCCACAATGCCGGCAAGGACCCGCCTCTTTCGCGCATGGACCTGATCAGTTGCCGCAATCTGCTGATCTATCTCTCGCCCTCCCTGCAGCGGCGCATTGTCGCCATGTTCGGCTATGCCCTGCAGCCCGGCGGTTGCCTCATCCTCGGCCCTTCGGAAACCCTGGGCGCGCTTTCCGAGTACTTCGTCCCGTTCGACGAGCCCCACAAGCTCTACTGCCGCAAGCCCGAGATTTCCCGCGATGTCTTCAACCTGTCCGAGGTTGCCGACGAACACTCGTTGGGACGCGCTGCGCGCCCGGACGCGCCGCAATCCCTGGAAACTTCCGCCGGCGGTCCCCGCCTCCAGCGCTCGCTCGACCCTGTCGCTCTTTGGCAATATGGACCCGCCGGCGTGGTGGCGGATGAAAGCCTGAAAATCGTCGAGTATCGCGGCGACGCCGCCGAATACCTGGCGCTGCCCGGAATGCCGCTCCAGGCCGGCCTCATGAGCGTGGTTCATCCGGAGATGCGCTCTTCGCTGGCTGCCGCCCTCGAGCAAGCCCGCCGGACCAACGTCGCCGTGGTGGCCGAAAACGTAGCCGTTCCCGGCCGCCCGGCCTCCGTCGCCATTACGGTGGTCCCGGTCTCCCTCCCCGGCATCCCGCGCCATTTCCTGATTCTGTTCGGGCGCGCCGCCGAGCCGCAACTTCCGGCCGGCATTCCCGCCGAACCCCCCAGCCTGGCGGCCCAAACCATCGAGCAGGAAAACGCCCAACTCCGCCAGGAGCTGAAAACCAATCGCGAATACCTGCAATCGGTCATCGAAGAGCTGCGCTCGGCCAACGAGGAAGCCCAGTCCGCCAACGAGGAGTTGCAAAGCACCAACGAAGAAATCCAAACCTCCAAGGAAGAGCTGCAATCCTCCAACGAGGAGCTCAACACCATCAATGCGGAGATGCAGAGCCGCAACGTGGAACTGGCGCAGGCCAACAACGACCTCATCAACCTGCTGGGCTCCATGAATATGCCCATCGTCATGACGGGCGGCGATCTGCGCATCCGCCGCTTCACCCCCATGGCCGAGCGGGTGCTGCGCCTCATCCCCGCCGATGTGGGCCGTTCCATTGCCGATCTGAAACCGCGCATCGACGTTCCCAACCTGGAGGAGATCCTGCAGCGCGTCCTCGACACCTTGCAGCCTCACGAGCAGGAAGTGAAGGATCGGGAAGGCCGCTTGTACCTGCTGCGCGTGCGTCCCTATCGCACCGCCGACAACCGCATCGACGGCACGGTGCTGCAAATGCTGGACGTCACCGATCTGCGGCGCAGCCTGGAAGAAGCCAAGCACGCCCGCGATTATGCCGAAGCCATCGTCAATACGGTGCGCGAGCCGCTGGTGGTGCTGGACGAAAATCTCGCCATTCAAAACGCCAACCGGGCTTTTTACGACGCTCTCGATCTGGCTCCATCGGCCGCGCCCGGCCAGTCCATTTTTCAGGTGGGCCGCGAGCGCTTCGATTCCCCCACGCTGCGCGCGCTATTCCACCAGTTGCATGCCGGTTCCGCGCCCATCAGCGACGTGGAGATGGCATACCAGTCGCCCAACGGGGAAGCCCGCACCCTCACGCTGAACGCCCGCCACCTGCAGACGCCCGATCGCAAGCAGCTCATCCTGGTGGCGTTTGAAGACATCACCGAACGCCAGCGCGCCGCCCAAGCCCGCTATCGCCGGCTGTTCGAATCGGCTCGCGACGGCATCGTTCTGGTGGATGCCGAAACCGGCGAAATCGTGGACGTCAATCCTTTCACCGAACAGCTCCTCGGCTATCCCCGGGAGGCCCTGCTTCACCGCAAGTTCTGGGAAATCGAATCCGTCCGGAACCTTCCCCGCATGCGCGGCGCGGTCCAGCAGATTCGCGAGCGCGGCGTCATCCGCTTCGACGATCTGGCGCTGCGCACCCGCGACGGCCGCGGCTTGCACGCCGAAGTCATCGGCAATGTCTACTCCGAAGGCCCGCGCCGCGCGATTCAGTTCAACATCCGCGACGTCAGCGAGCGCAAGCGCTTCGAACGCGAGCTCCAGGAAACTCAAAAACGGGAGGGCCTGGGTCTGCTCGCGGGCGGCATCGCCCACGATTTCAACAATTTGCTCACGGGGATTTTGGGCAACGCCAGCCTGGCTTATTCCGAAACGCCCGTGGAGAACCCCACGCGCATCCGCTTGCGCGAAATCTTGCAGGCCGGCGAACGCGCCGCGTATCTCACGCGCCAGATGCTGGCCTATGCCGGGCGCGGCCGTTTTGTCACCGCGGCCATCGATCTGGGCGATCTGATCCGGGAGATTGCCCCCCTCGTCCGGACGTCCATCCCCAAGACCGTCGAGCTGAAGCTCGACCTCGCGCCCGATCTGCCGCCCATCGAAGCCGACCCGGCGCAGATTCAGCAGGTCGTCATGAACCTGGCGATCAACGGCGCCGAAGCCATCGGCGAGGGCGCCGCCGGAAAGGTCGAAGTGCGCACTTCCCTGCGCGAAATCCCCGCCGGCGAACCCGCGCCCGGAACCTACCTCCAGCTCGAAGTCACCGATACCGGCTCGGGCATGGATGAAGCCGTCAGGGAACGCATCTTCGATCCCTTCTTCACCACCAAGTTCACCGGCCGCGGCCTGGGTCTGGCGGCCGTCCAGGGAATCGTCAAAGGGCACGGTGGAACCATCCGCGTTTTCAGCACGCCCGGCGAGGGAACTTCGTTTCTGATTCTGCTGCCCGCGAAAAGCCGGGGAACCGCCGGCGCGCGGGCGGAACCGGCCGCGGCGCGCGCCTTCCCCCAAGGCTCGGTGGCGCTGGTGATCGACGACGAAGAGACCATCCGCTCGCTGGCGAACAACGTTCTCGCGCGCGCCGGAATGCGCGTCCTCACCGCCCAAAACGGCCGAGCCGGCCTCGAGCTGTTCCGCGAGCACAACGCCATGCTCTCGGTCGTGGTGCTGGACCTCAGCATGCCGGCGATGGGCGGAGAGGAAGCGCTGGCGCAAATCAAGCGAATCAATCCCGGCGTTCCCGTGGTCCTCTCCAGCGGATTCGACGAAAGCGAAGCCGCCCGCAAATTTGCATCCTTGAAACCGTCGCGCTTCCTGCAAAAACCCTACACCGCGGAGCGTCTGGTCGAAGCGATTGCCGCCAGCCTGGCGGGACCGGACTCCCCGCCTGTTCCGCCGAAAGGGAATTGACCGCTATGAAAGCCGTCGCCACCATCCGCCGCTTTCTTCCGGAAGCTTCCGCCGAACAGAGGCTGGAACTGGAGGCCAGGCTGGCCGTGCTTGTGAAAGACCTGAATGCGCTCGCGGCCGAATTCCGCTCAAAGCAAGCCGGGCAGCAGAAAGTCCTTCAATGCCACCAGCGCCGCATGGTATTTCCGGTGCGCCTGTTTTTCCGCTTCGCGCAGCCGCCTGGCTCCCGCCGAGCCGTCCGGGTTGGCCAGCCCCATGCTTTCGCGCTCCTTGAGGAAAGCGTTGTAGGCATCCATCGTTTGCTTATATTCCGCATACGAGAACTGCACCTGCCGCGCTAATATTTCCTGGTTCGGGCCGGCGCCCCGGCTGCCCAATGCGTCGATATAACCGTTGCGGATGGCGTAGCGCGTCAGCCCGGCGACATCCCCGGTCCGCAGTTTCTCCATCAACCGGGAGCGATGGCCCACGGCCGTCTTGAAACTGACTTCCAGCGAGATGGCGACTTGCTTGGTGGACAGCCCCGACGCCAGCAGCTTCAAAACTTCGATTTCCCGTAGCGTGGGCGTGGACGGATCTTCTTCGGCGTATCTAGGTTCCATAGCCAAGTTCTCCGGCGTTCGGCATCCGGGGAGTGGCATTTAAGTGGGGCCGGCAGGTGCTAGCGGATTTCCGCTCAGCGGTCCATGGAAGCCGTCGGCGCTGCGATGTGCTGCCGTCCCCCCTTAGTTGTAGCATATCTGCATTTTTGCGGTGCACTTTTCATCTCGCAACCGTTCGCCAGCGCGCACTCAGCGGGACGGGCGCCTTCGCCCGTCCACCCGGCGATACCGGCCTTAGCGCTCCCCTTTTCCCATACTAATCAGATTGGCAAGGAGTTGGTAAGCCCCCTCGGCGCCAGCCGGCAATTGCCGCCACAGCCCCAACCCGACATACATCCATTCCCCTTTGCCGAATTTGGCTTCCACCAGCGAGCCCAGTTTTTCCCCCGGATTGTCTTTGAACGAATCCGTCATGGAAACCAGGTCCACGTACCTGGGGTCCTTCTCGCCCAGGAAATACAACCCCCGCTCCTGCACCCACCCCGCCCAGGTGGCCGGGCCGATCTGGTTGGGATAGTGGAACACCGGGTCGCCCGGCGCCAGCACCTTCACCGGAACGGTTTCGTCGGCCACCCGGTTGGCGCCGACCTTGGCCGGATACGGGCCGTATTGCGCCTGGTTGAACTCCATCTTGTTGTACTGCACGATCAAGGTTCCGCCGCGTTCCACATAATCCAGCAGGCGGCGATTGTAGGCGCGCAGGTCGGCGCGCCGTTCGTAAGCCCGCACTCCGGTCACGATGGCATCGTATTTCGCCAGCTCGCCCCAGGCCAGTTCGTCCTGCCCGATCAAGGTCACGCGCGCGCCCAACTGCTCGATGGCCGCCGGCACCTGGTCGCCCACTCCCACGATGTATCCCACGCTCAAGTTGGGAACCGTCTTCACGTTCACCACCTTAAGGCTGGTCTCGGCCGGTTCGATCACCTGGCGCCGCTGGACGTGCGGGTATTCGATTTCGTGATAGCCGCTGGCGAACCGCCGGCCCGCCGCCGATGGCGAAGTCACTACCGCCCGCAGCGTGTAATCGCCGGTCTTCGCCAGCGCCGGCGCGGTGACCAGAAAGCGCGCCGAAAGCGCTTCGTCCTCGTGCGCGAACCCCATCGGCACGCTGGCCGGAGTGCACTTCCAGCCGGCCGGCAGTTCCAGCTCCACGCTGGCTTGCGCCGCGCCCTTGGTCCCGTTGGTGACGGAAACGTGCACTTCCCGTTCCACCGCCCGGGCGCCGGCGGGAATCACCGCCAGCGACGGCTCGATCCGCACCGAGAACGCCGGCACTACGTTCAGCTCCATGCGTTTGTCGCCGAAATAGGTGTCCTTCACATAGCGGAACTCGACCGGCAGTTCCCTGGTAACTTCCACGCCGCCCGCTTTCACATGGAACGTGACGCGGAAGGGCGTGGCTTGAAACGGCACGCCGAAGGGCACCTCCGGGTCGAAGATCTCGATGGCCGCGTTGGCCGGGTGCTTCCAGTAATCGTCGTGGAAGTACGGGGTGGTCGGCTGCGCGTCTTTGGGAATGTGCGCTTCCGCCGTGCAACTGTAAGCCGCGTCCTTCTTGACGGCGCCGGGGGCGCAACTGGCGGGCGCGTCAAAGCCGGCGATGTCGACGCGCGTAATGGCGATCTCCGAAGAGCCGCGGTTCAACGCCGCCATGGAAAGCCGCAGCGGCTGCCCGGCGATCACCAGGCCGTCGTCGGCAACCGCATCGAAGGTAGCTCCGTGCGCCGCCAGCACGGCGTCTTCGTAATCCCGCTCCTTGATCTGCAGGCGGAAATCGATTTCATAGTGGGCGTCGCCGGTCAGCGGCAGAGTTGCCAACTGCGCGCGCAGATTGCGCACGGCCGTGAGGCCGGCTTCCACCGGGGCAGCCGTGGCCGCATCGTCGCCCGTCTCGAAGGCGTGCTGCGCCCGCCCGGCGGCTTCCACAATCGCGTTCAAAGAAGCGGAGAGCGCCGCCGGCGGATGGGGTCCGGCAAATTGCGCCAGCGCGGTCAGGCTGGTATCGATGCCGTCGAAAAGCGAGGTCTCGTCCTTTTGCATCTCGCCGGGGATGGTGGTATCGACCAGTTGATAGCCCGTGCCGCCGAAGCCGCCGCGGCCTCCTCCGATTCCCGCGAGAGGCGGCAAGCCGCCCATCCCCTGGCACTTGTGATTGCTGCGCGCGTCGGAAGCGATTTCGGCGTACGTGCGGCCCAATAGCGGATCGTACGCGGCGGTGTTCGGCCGCACGATTTTCACCGCGGCCGCGGCCGGAGCGGGGGGAGCGGGCGCCGGCGGGGCCGCCGGCGGCTCGCCGCCGCGGCCTCCGCGCCCACCGCCTCCGCCGCGCCCGCCACGGCCGCCCGGTCCCCCGAAACCCGCCGTGTCATACAGTTTCCGCGCCTGCCAGGGACGCAGCCCCTGGCGCAATTGCTCGGGATATTTCGCGGGATCGGCCGCCGCGCGAAACGCCTCGCGCGTCAGAATGGTGGTGGCTTCGTGGGCGCGGTCGCCGCCGCGGCCCTGTATGTTCATCGTGACCACCACGTCCGGCCGGAAGGTGCGGATGAGCCGCACGAAATCGCCCACAATCTCCTCGCGTCCCCATTTGCCGATCACTTCCTCGGGGTCGAACGAATAGCCGTAGTCGATGGCGCGCGTGAAATATTGCTCGGCGCCGTCCAGGCGATGCGCCGCCAGCAGCTCGGAAGTGCGGAGCACCCCCATATCCAGAAACAGCTCGGGCCCGATTTCGTTCTGCCCGCCCTCCCCGCGAGTCGTTTGCACGTCGATGGAGCGCAGCCCCATGCCGTGCGTGAACATGGCATACAGTGCGTTGTGCTCGTCATCGGGATGCGCGGCCGTCTGCAGGAACGTCCCCGAGACCGCCAGTTTGCGCAGCGCCAGGCCCAGCGCCACGTGTCCATTCGCCGAAACCAGCGGAAAGCTCATGCGGTTCTGCGCGAACAGAATCCCGGCAATCGCCATCCCGGCAATCGCCCATGTCAACCTGCATTTCATCAGACGCATCTCCTCGCACGATTCTATCAAGCGGTAGGACTTGCTTCAGCGCTCCCGTGGGGCAGCTTGGCAAGCTGCGGCCGATTGTGAATCGGCCCACCGCCCGCGCTCTTGCACCGGCCGGCGGCGGTAGCCAACCGCCGCGCAGGCTGCCAGCCTGCCCCACCTCACAGCCAATGGTTCCACTTTTGTGTCGCCCACGCGCCCCGCTGCGCGCCGGCCGATGGCGTGGCCGCACCCCCGCAAACCTGCCGAACTGGCCAAGTTGGCCAGTTTCTTTTCTAGTCGGATTGAAAACAAAGGAGATGCCAGATGGCTTGTGGCCAACTTGGCCAGTTGGCGGGCTGGAGCCCGTTCCGGACAGGCCGGGAGGCCTGTCCTACCTGCGACAATGCGGAAGTGGAATTGCGTTTCATTCGTTTGGGCGAAATCGAAATTGCCGCGTGGGATTGGCCCGGCGCCGGGCCGCCTATTCTGTTCGCACACGCCGCCGGCTTTCACGCCCGCTGTTGGGACCAGGTGGTCCGGGCGCTCCCCGGACGGCGCTCGGTGGCAGTCGATCTGCGCGGCCACGGGCGCAGTTCCAAACCGGCGCCGCCCTATCCCTGGCGCCGTTTCGGCGAAGACCTGGCGGGCGTGGCGGATGCGCTCGGGCTCGCCGGCGCCATCGGCGTGGGACATTCCATGGGCGGCCACTCCATGGTTTCCGCGGCCTGCCTGCGGCCCGCCGCGTTGGCCGCGCTGCTCCTGATCGATCCCACCATCTTCCCGCCCGAGCGCTACGGGCAAAAGCCCTTCGACGCTTCTTTCGTGCTCAAGCGGCGCAATCGATGGGCCTCTCCTCAAGAGATGTTCGAGCGCTTCCGCAGCCGCCCGCCGTTCGTTTCCTGGCAACCGGAAGTGCTGCGCGACTATTGCCAATTCGGCCTGCTTCCCGATGGAGATGGCTTCGTGCTGGCGTGCCCGCCGCCCATCGAAACCGCCATCTACAGCCAGTCCACCGCTCCCGATTCCAACCTGTACCCGGAGATTCCCGCGCTGGAGCAGCCGGTGACGATTCTGCGCGCGGGCAAACCGCAGGGTCCGGAAGTCTCGATCCTGAGCCTCTCGCCAACCGCGCCGGACCTGGCGGCGAAATTCCGCCGCGGACGCGGCCTGCCGCTGCCCGATCACGACCACTACATTCCCATGGCCGACCCCGAATTAGTCGCGCGCGAAATCTCACTTCTGCTAGCACAGCTCTGAACGCCGCGGGCGCTCGCCTGGAAAGACCACTGGCGCCGGTGTGGGGCGAAAGCGCCGGCCCTACCAGTTGGCCCCGCTGGCGACTCGGGCGTTCAGTTTGGCGGCTTCCGTGCGAAACAGCGGATTTCCCGGGTAGTCATGCGCCAGCTCCGCGATCAGCTTTTGCGCTTCGCCATACTTTTTTTCGCGCAGGTCGATGATGCCCAACAGGATCTTGGCGAAGGGCCGCAGGTAATGGCCGTCGGCAGCCACGCGCTCCAGGTTGGCCACGCCCTTTCGCTTGTCGCCGCTGACGTTGTCGAAATGCACGAACCAGCGGATGAAAAAGGGCAGGCTGCCGACCAAATATTCGGAAAGACCGGCGGTAAGATAGGCATCGTAAAACCTGGCGTCCAATTTCAGCAGGCGCTGCGCGTAGCTGTTGCTGCGCTCGGCGGGAGTGAGGCTGCGGAACTGGTGCTTTTCGATGAACGCCATGTAGTCCATGGTTACGCCCTGGTCGATGCACCAGGCCAGCAGCGCGTCTTTATCGTTGGGGTTGGCGGCCAGCGCGGCGTCGGCGCGGCTTTGCGTATCCTCCAGAGCTTTCATGAAAGCGGCGCGAACCGCCGGATCCGGTTCCAGGGATCTGCTCTTTTTGGAGATTCGCTTATCGTCGATGAGAAACTCGCTTTCCAGGATTCCCAGCCGGTCGAGCTCGTAAAACAGGTAGGCCGCGGCGCTGACCGCATGCGGCAGCGGGTCTTTGGGATGCGCCGCTATGTAGACGTTCAGGATTTGGTGGGTGTCCCGAAAACGGAAGTTATAGAGGTTCTGGAAAGCCTCGTCGATGGCCGGCTGCGCCAACGCCGCGGATGTGCAGGAACAGACGAGGAATGCGAGCAGCCCCAGGCGCATCAAGCTCCTATCGTAGCGTATGCGGTAGGGCAGGTTGTCAACCCGCGGCGGGTGGCTAACCCGCCTGCATCCCGCCCGGCGGCGCTCAACGCCGTTCCGCCACGATGGTAACTTGCATATCCCGGGCCTGGCGCACCACCCGCTGCACCAGCGTTTCGGCTCCCAGCTTCCACCACGGCTGGGGCGTGGAGCGGCCCATGAAGATCTGGGTGACGCGATGGGAGCGGGCAAATTCGGAAATGGCGCGGGCCGGGTCGCCGGCCTCCACCACGTGGGTCTCGATGCGCAAATTGCGCGCGAAGCTCATGTGCCGCTCGACCGCTTCGCGGTCGCGGTGGGCGTCGCCGGCCACATGGATCGCCACGCAATCGGCTTGCAAATAATCCGCCACGCGCTTGCCGCGGCGAATCAGCATGGCGGCGGACGGCCGTCCCGTGAGACAGATCAGGATGCGCTCGGCGCGTGCGGCCGAGGCGGTCCCCGCCTGGTCCTGGGGACCGGCGGCGGGGGCCGTGTGCAGCCTGTCTTCCACTTCATGCGCGGTGTGCCGCATGGCCATTTCGCGCAGCGCCGCCAGGTTGGCTTCGGTGAAGAAGTTGTCCATGGCGCGCTTGGCTTTTTCGTGGCCGTAAACCACGCCGCGTTCCAGGCGGTTGCGCAAAGCGCGCGGCGTCAGGTCCACGAAGACCACTTCGTCGGCTTCGTCCACCACCCAATCCGGCACGGTCTCGCGCACGCGCACTCCCGTGACGTTCCACACCTGGTCGTTGAGGCTTTCCAGGTGCTGCACGTTCATGGTGGCAAGCACGTCGATCCCGGCCTTCAGCAGTTCATCCACATCCTGCCAGCGCTTGGTGTGGGAGGAGCCGGGGACGTTGGTATGGGCGAATTCGTCCACCAGGGCCACCGCCGGTTTGCGGCGCAGAATCGCCTCCGTATCCATCTCTTCGAACTTCGTGCCGGCGTACTCGATGGTGCGCCGCGGCACCACCTCCAGGCCTTCGGTTTTGGCTATGGTCTCCGCGCGGCCGTGCGGCTCGAAGTAGCCGATCACGATGTCGGACCCCTGCGCGCGAAGCGCCTGGGCCTCATCCAGCATGCGATAGGTTTTTCCCACCCCGGCGGCGTAGCCTAAATAGAGTTTCAGGCGGCCGCGGCGAGCCCCGCTTGCAGCCTCGCTCATTCGCCCTCCGAATGCGGAAAGAGCCGGATATCGAAATCTTCCGCGGCGTCGATGATGCGGTCCACCGGCCCGCGCGCAAAGCCCATGCGCTGTTCGCGCCGGCTATGCCCCAGGAAGAGCTGCGTAACGCGCTGTTCGCGGGCGAGGGCCAGGATGGACGCGACGAAATCCGCTCCCTGCAGGCAATGCACCTCCGCGCCCAGTTGCCGCGCCAGCGCGAGGTGCGAGTCCAGGCGCGTGCGGTCTTCCGGGCGGAGATTGGGCTGCTCCACATACACCACCAGCAGGGCGCCGTGAAAGCGCAGCGCGTTGCGGTAGCCGCTGCGCAGCATTTCGGCGGCGCTCGAGCGCGGCGTCAGGCACACCAGAATGCGCTCCTGCGTGCCCCA
>Ga0181536_10001642_pt1 | contig 25981 bp, 20 predicted proteins | sample PEATcosm2014_Bin_41_FD_121105 | JGI IMG/M metagenome (GOLD analysis project Ga0181536, IMG submission 121105) | Peatland microbial communities from MTU Mesocosm Facility, Houghton, MI, USA - PEATcosm2014_Bin17_60_metaG | ecosystem: Environmental > Terrestrial > Soil > Wetlands > Peat | place...
TCCGCTGTCCTTATTAAACATCCACTGCATGGTGCGGTCGAGCAGCGTGGCGTGCGGCAGGGTGGTGACTTCGCGGTCGAACCAGAGATGCACGCCGGTGATGGGCGAATGGCCGAACTGGGGGGCCGGCAGGCCGACGGAGTCCAGGCGCTCGAAGGGCAGCGCGCAAATGTAGTGGTCGGCCACGCGGCGCTCGCCGGCCACCACGAAGCCGGCGGCGTCCACGCGCTCCACCGGAGAGCGGAAATGGAAGCGCACATTGCGCAGGCGGCTCCAGGTTTCGCCGGCGTAAAGCTGGGCCAGGGGAATGGAGGGCACGCCCATTTCATAAGAATCGGCGCGCGCGAAAAAGCCCAGCCCGAAGACCTGGAAGCCGTGGATAGCGGCCATGTGTTCGAGGTCTTCATTGACGGCGCTGACCAGGATCTGGCGCCAGAAGCGGTCGATGGCGTGAGGCGTCTGGCGCTTCTGCAGCAGCCAGTCGAGCATGCTGATGCGGTCAAGGTCTTTGCGGCGGGTGCGTTCGCGGCGCATGGCCATGAGGGCCCGCACCACGCCCAGCTTGTCATGGCGGTCGAGGCAGTGCATGCGCAGAAACGATCCGGCGAAGTGAAACGGCGCGGGCAGGCGTCCGCGGCGCAGCATCGAAATGCGGCCGCCCGGTTCCAGGAAATAGAATTCGCGATAAAAGCGGATGCGGTCGCGCACGCCCAGGCGCCGATAGAAATCGAGCAGGTTGACGCAGCAGCGCATCAAGACATGCTGGCAGTTATCGATCAGTTCGGGCGCGGCGCCATCGGACGCCGGCAGCGGGTAGGAGGTGGCGCGGCCGCCGAGGAACGGCCGCGCCTCAAACACTTCGACCTCGAAGCCTGCGCCGCCCAGTGCGGCGGCGGCGGCGAGACCCGCGAGCCCGCCTCCAGCGATCAGGACTTTGGCCATTCCAATGTCAGTATGGCATGGACGTCTCGCGGGGCAATCGGTTAGGGAACCAGCGCACCAGTGGATGTCATCCGTTCATGGTAGAATCGTTCCGTCCCATCCTCCTGATTTCAGATTTGGGTTTGAGCCAACAATACATTTCTATGCAAACGCAGGCACCTAAGAGAGTCCTGGCGGTAATGACCGATCTGTTCTTCTCGGTCAAGCTGGTGGAAGCCGCCAAACGTTGCGGTCTGGCGCTGGAGTTCGTGAAGGAGCCGAAGGAGCTTCTGGAGAAGGCCGCCAGCCGGCCGTCGCTGATCGTCTTCGATCTCAATTACGACGCCGCGGAGCCGATCAAGCTGATCGCCAAGCTGAAGGGGATGGCGGAGACCAAGGGGATCAGCCTGATCGGTTTCCTGTCGCACGTGCAAGGGGAGTTGAAGATGGCGGCGCAAGACGCGGGATGCGACATGGTGATGGCGAAGTCGGCGTTTTCGCAAAACCTGACGCAGATCTTCAAGAGACATTCGGGCATGGCCTAGACTCGGGCGCCCTCAGAAAGAGGCGCCAGCGAGCAGGTCAAGCTGATTGCGCAAAGGCACATCGGACAGCGCTCGGGTTCCCAGCGCGTGTAACGAACCACAGGGGGCGATGACTTGAGACAGCCTACTGCTTGTCGAAGGTATATTTCTGGTCCACGACTTTGCCGCTGCCGGCGTTGCGGCGGAACTTAGTGAGGGTATTGCCGTCGGCCGAGAGCACCCAGGATTCCCGGATGGCTCCCAAGACTTTGGCAGTGTCCTTTTTGCTTTCCTTGTCGACGATCTCGATGATGAAGGTGGCGCCCTCCCAGTGGGCTTGGGTGTAGTGGTAGTGAGGGAAGCTTTTGTCGACCACCAGTTTATTATTGGCGTTGAAAGTGCCGTCGATGGGGGCGACGGCGGGAGCGGGAGTGGCCTTGGTCGAGACGGTGACGATGTCGCCCTTCTGGTGGACCTCGCAAATGTAGACGCGATCGGGCGTGGCGTCCTTGGTGCTTTTATCGTTGTTGAGTTTCCAGGTGCCGGAGAAATCGGGCCTGACGTCGGCGGCACCGGCCAATGGGCACAGCAAGCCGGCCAGAAGAATCCATCTCGATAGTTTCAATTCGCGATCCTCAATCTTCCCGTTCGACGGTGAACTGCAATGTGTGATTTCATTTTAGCGCCGATGAGGAGCGCCGCAGGGGCTCTGTCCCACCGGGGAACCCACGGTCTGCGAGAGGAGTCTAAGCTGGGTAGGACGTCCTATGCGAACCCTGGCGGTTGCGGTCAGCTCTGGGCTGCTTTGCCTGCTCGCGCAGCAAAACGTTGGTCCGGGTTGGCGCGACCTGGAGGCAAAGAACCCTCCGGGAATCGAGCTTTCGTTGCGCCTGGTCGAACCACACAGCTACCGCGAGAGCGAGTTAATCCGCGCCGAGATCCGGTTCCCGGGGCGGAGTTTTGCGCTGGCACAGCAGCCGCCGCGGGAACAGTGGCAATTCGACGGCTTTCTCCTCGACCCCGCCGGAGATTGTGGTTCGCCGGCCCGGCCGTGTTTTGCTTCGATGATTCTGGGGTTCGACCAGAGCGAGCCCACGCTGCGTCTTGGGCAAGCATCCGGACCAATGGCGGTTTCCCTGAACAATTACCTCCCTTGGTTGCGGCCGCGGCACTATCGGACAGCGGTGCTGGTACGTAAGCTGGTGATGACCTACCGGGGACCTGCGTCAACCACCTATGGGTACGCGGACCCTCCGCAATATGCCATCTCCAACGCCGTGGAGATTGAAGTAACGGCCGCAACAGAAGCGTGGGTGAAGCAGACCATCGCGAACAGCGCGGCGACTTTGAGCGGCCCGGAGGCCAACAAACCCGAGGCTTACGAAAAGCGGAAGGCTGCCGCGGAACAACTGCGGTTTCTGGACGTGCCCGACTCATGGAGCGCGTCCCTGGCGCTCTTGCCCACGGAGGAGAACATCCTGGTGCAAGGACTGGCGGCGACGCGCGAGCCTGCGCGAGTTTGTGAGTTGATGCAAGAGGCGGTACCAACGCCGATGCAGGCTGTGTCGTCCTATTATCTGCGTGGCATGGCCCAAACGTGTGCGCGCGCGAACCTGCCTGCCGCTCCGCCTTATGCACCTCCGAAGCCGGGTGAGAAGCCGCCGGAACCCACTGCGGAACAAACGCAGTATTGGCGAAAGCACCAGGAGTATGAGCAAGGCGTCATCGAGAAGGCCAACGCCGGCCTGGCCGCGAGCATTGTTCGAAAACAGGGCGAGGCGAAAGCCATCGCTTTCCAAACGCTGATGGAACGGGTGCAACAGGTTCACGCGAACGGGAAGGGAAAGCCATTGCCCGCATGGCTTCCGGCGGTGACGGGGGAATTCACGAAATCGTACGCCAAGATCGAGGGCTTCCGGCAGCGCCAGTTGCTGGGACTATATGCGGGCACGTTACGGTCGCGGGACATGATCCCGCTGCTGGAATCGGCGATGGATGCCTGGAAGCCGGGCGACTACTATGAGGCCTCGCACGAGGCGCTGCAGAACCTGAATGCCATCGACCCGGCGGGCGCGCAGGCGCGGATTGTGGGGGAATTGGCGAAGGAGCGGACGTGGCTGGATTCGCCGGAACTCGAAATGCTGCCGGCGAGCGTGGCGGGGTTCACGGACGAGGCGTTGATCGAGGCGCTGGCCGCCGCACAGCGCGCCGGCGGTTGGAACGTGGGACTGCGGATGACGGCGCTGGCGAAATATGCCAGCCCCCAAGCGCTGCCGCGCATCAAAGCCATCTACGAATCGCAAAAGGACCGGTGCCAGCCGGAACTGATGGCGTACTTCGTGCGCGTCGAGCCGGCATACGCCGACGGAGTGTTCCACAGCCACCCGTGGGACATACGCATAGCGCCGCCACGTTGCACGGCGCAGTATTTCCAGCGCACGCCGCCAATCGCCATGGGGCCGGGGCTGGAACGGTATATGACGGCGTACCTGGTGCAAGGCGACGTGCCACTGAAAAAGATCGCGGCGCAGCAATTGGGGCGGTACGGGTCGCCCGCGGCGGTGGGAGCGCTGTGGGAGGCCTTCCGCTATTTTCACGACTACTGGAAAGGGAAGCCGGCGGAGCTGACTCAGGATAGCGAAGAGGAAGTCGGACTGCGGAACGCGATCGCGCGAGGAACGCATTGGCTGGCGACGGAGGCCGACCTGCGGACCATCGAGTCTCTGTGTATTTCGGAGCGGTGCGTGGACGAGACCGAGCAGGATCTCGACGCCTGGCGACCGCCCCTGAAGATCGAGGTGAGTGGCTGGCCGGGGGTTGGAACTCGAGGACAGGTGGCGCAATACCACGGGATTGAATCGATAGAGGCGCTGGAGGAGAAGCTAGGCCAGTTTCCGAAGGGGACTCAGTTCGTATTGATGGCCGATGGCGACGGAGTCGATGGGGCTGCTACGGTCCGGCTGCGGAACTACGCCGCGGCCCACGGTCTGACGGTGGTTTCGCGGTGACGCGGCGGTCAGGAGCGGGTCCAGGGGGACCCGCGCAGACCAGGGGGTCTGCCCCACTAATTCGCTTGCTTAATCCTCAGCGCGGTCACTTGCCGGACCCACCTGGCGGCTCGCTTCTCGCCCGGCGCCACCAATTGAAACGGGCCGTCCTTGTCGGAGAGCGGCTTGCCGTCGCGCTTCGTCACCAGGTAGACGGATTTATCCATGAACCCGGGGTCCAGCTCCGCCCAGGCGTACACGGCACGGTAGCCGTCCCTGGCTTCCACCAGCATGTAGTACGACGCGGCCGTGCTATGGAATTTCTCGCCCGCCGGCAGAGCGACCTTGGCCAGGACGTCCGCCAGCAGGACGCCTTCAAATGTGGCCGGGGTTTCGTGATCGGTGGTCTTCACGGTTTGTTGCGGCAGTTTAGAGAGGTCCGAAGCGGAAAGAGTGACACTCTTTCCGTCCACGCCCTGAACAACCAACGTCGCGGGAACCTGACACAGCGCTGCCGAAACCAGAAGGGTGAAGACGACGCTCAGCTTGATAAGGCTCATATCTACCGATTGTCCGATGCCTCGCGATTGGGCGCAAGGTGTTGGGCAAGTCTGATCAGAAGGTGTAGCTGACGCCGAACAGAGGAGTGAATTGCTCAAAGATTCCGCGCGCCGTATTGTGCGGAGCGGGGACGATCTGCTGCCTGGGGAAGGTGGTGAGATAATCCCGGAACTCCGCCCGCAGGAGCATATGAGGGATGAGGCGGAACTTCAGGCCGCCGCCGACGCTGAAGACGACCTTCCACACATCATTTGCCGTGAGGCTGGCGATTTGCGGAATGGGCTGCGGAAACGGTTCCGGACCGGCGATGACATATTCCTTCGCGCCGGAACCGCCGGCGAGAAACGGGCGCCAACGATGTTCGCGCGTCCTGAAATGGAACAGCAGGTCGCAGGTCAGCGAGTCAGAATTGCCCTGGATATCGGATTTCACGCCGGGCGCCTGAAGGAATGGGTGGCCGTCGTGATAAAGGTATTGAAACTCCGCGGAGACGAAATTTGAAAACTCATCTCCCAGAAAAATGCCGGCTGCGAAGCGGTTTCGAATGCCTGCCTGGGCTGTTCCGGAATCCGAAAAGATGGTGCCGTCCCGGTAGAATCCGTACCCGATGTTTGCCCCAATTTCGTACTGCTGCGCGAAAGCGGCGCCAGCAAGGAGAATCACGATTGCATACTTCATTCCGGTATTCCACTTCCGCCTTCATCATAGCGGACCCGCAATCCACGGAACGCACCGGGCGGACGATTGGGTGTATGCTGGATGTCCGCTCGGGATGTCAAAACGCAAATCCTGGTTTCGAAGGCACGGAGAGGCTGGGCGACCGGCCGGGGAACGGCTGAAGAAGCACTCGTTCTGGCATTCCCTGATCGCCGTGCTGGCGGGGAATGCCATCTATTTCAGCGTGGAGCGGTTCCTGCCGCCGCGCGCGCAACACGGACTTTACCAGATTGATTGGGGATTAGCCGTAGATTTCTGGATCTGCCTGGTGTGTTACGGGTTGCTGCGGCTGATTCGTTGAGACTTTCTTCAGCGTGGCGGGCGGACACTGGCGAATTAGTTTGATGGTAGATCATTTTGCAATCGCCATTACTTCCTGTTTTGCTCATATCAAAGAAGTTAATACACTCCGCCTTGACACTCGCCGCGAAACATGCTGGCATATAGTTCAGGCATAATACTAAAGCCTAGCCTGGGAGTTGCCCATGGCCCAATCCGTCGCCACTACCGCGTGGACCAAGCGTCCCCTCCGCCATTTCCTTGAGGACACGCAGGCCTTCGTGACAATTGCCGAGCTGGCGACTTCCCGCGGCCTGATTACCAATCTCAACGGCAGTAAGATCCTGAAACTGGCGCGATCGCTGGCGGAACATCCCCGCTTCCATGCCCTCAGCATCACCGACAATCCGGGCGGCCATGCCATGCTGAGCGCGGATACCATGGGGACCGACCTGCTGTACCGCGGCCAGGAGGTGATCATTCATCTGTCCTGTAAGGACTGGAACCGCAACGCCCTGGAGAGCCGCTGCTGGATGCTGGCCAGCGAAGGCTTTCGTAACGTTCTGGCGGTCTCGGGAGATTACCCCGTTACCGGCTACCACGGCCAGGCATCTCCGGTTTTCGATATCGACTCGGTGGGGTTGCTGAAGCTGCTCTCCGAGATTCAGGGCGGCGACTTTTTCCCCGGTGCGGTGGTGTCGAATTATAAGCGGCTGGAACGCGAGGTCATGCCGCAGTACTTCAAGCTCGCCAGGAAGATTCAGTCCGGCGCTCGCTTCATCGTCAATCAGATCGGTTACGACGCCCGCAAAATGGACGAGTTGCTCCAATACATGGCCTTGCACGGCCTGGACGTTCCAGTGATGGCCAATGTTTTCGTGCTCAGCGCAACCGCCGCGCGCTACTTCCACGCGGGAAGAATTCCGGGCGTCACCGTCACCGACGATCTGCTTCGACTGGTGGAAAAGCGTGCCGCTTCTCCCGACCGCGGCCGCGCTTTTTTCCTCGAGTTTGCCGCAAAACAATGTGCGGTCGCTCGCGGACTCGGATATCGCGGCATGTACCTGGGAGGCCACCTGCATTTGGAAGACTACGAAAGAATCTTCGGCATGCTGGATGCCTTCGGGCCCGACGATTGGCGGGAATTCGCGCGCGAGATCGGTTTCGGCCAACCTGGCGAGTTCTATTATTTCGAACCAGATCCGAAGACCGGCTTGTGTTCCAGCCAAATCAACCGCGAATACCTGAAGTCGAAGCAGCAGCCTCCGGCCGCTCCCCTGGCGTGCGCGGCCAACCGGCAGATCCATCGTCTGGCTTTCCAAGAAGGCAGCGCCGGCTTCCGCGCCGGGCAGGCCCTCTATCGAATCGTCGAGCGTGCTCCTAAACTGGCGCGTGTTCTCCATGGCGCCGAGCAGGCTCTGAAAATGATCGCGTTCGACTGCCGCGATTGCGGCGATTGTTCGCTGCCGGAAGTGGCTTACCTGTGCCCCGAATCGCAATGCGCCAAGAACCAGCGCAATGGGCCGTGCGGCGGCACGCACCAGGGCTTCTGCGAGGCGGGCGACAAGGAATGCATCTGGGCGCGTGCCTACGACCGCCTCAAAGTTTATGGAGAAGAGGAGCGCATGCTGGAGGGGCCGGTGGTGTACAAGAATGGCGCGCTCCAGGGAACCAGCGCCTGGGCCAACGCCTTTCTGGGCCGCGATCATCGCGGCAAGACTCCGAGTTCACCATGAATCCCCGAGGCCTCGATCGGCCGTTCTACGTCATCGGCGAGAACATCCACACCACGCGCTCCGTCCTGCGCGAGGGACGCCTGGTGGTGACATCCCCCAGCGGAGAGGAAGCCGTCCGCTATACGACCACCGCCGGGGAGACGCGCTATCTCCCCATTCCGGAAGAATTCAAGAGCCGCCAGGACTATCAGGAAGGGAAGGTCAAGCACGTCATGATAGCGGTGCGCGCGGGCATGTGCGGTGTTGAGTCCGGTGCCGGCGAAGCCACGACCTATCTGCGAACCCTCGCCGAAAAGCAGGTGAGAGCCGGCGCCGATTTCCTGGATCTCAACGTCGACGAACTGTCGTGGAACCGGGACGAGCAAAAGGCGGCGATGGACTGGCTGGTGCGCGCGCTGGAGCCCCTGTCACCAGTGCCGCTTTCGATCGACTCCTCCAACCAGGAGATTCTGTTGACGGGCATCCAGGCTTGCCAGGGTAGAGCGGGAAAGCCATTGCTCAACTCCGCCTCTCTGGAGCGGATTGACGCGCTGGATATCGCCAGGCATTATGATCTCCCCGTGGTGGTGACATCGGCCGGCGCGAGCGGCATGCCCCGGAACGCCGAAGACCGCGTCAAGCACGCATCGCAGATGGTTGAGGCAGCGCTGGCCAAAGGCATCCCCCTGGAGCGCATGTACGTCGATGCATTGGTGTTTCCCATCTCAGTAGACAGCCAGTTTGTGATTCAATGCCTGGACGCGTTCCGGCAACTGCGCGCGAAATATGGAGAGAGGATCCATCTGACGGGCGGCCTCAGCAACGTCTCTTTCGGCATGCCATGCCGGAAGTTGATCAACGAAGTCTTCATCAACCTGGCCGTTGAGGCGGGAGCCGACAGCGGGATTGTGGACCCGGTGGCCAGCAACCTGAACCGCATCTTCCTGGCCGACAAACGGTCCCAGCCATACCAGCTTGCGCTGGAGATGTTGTTGGGCCGCGACCCCGGGTGCGTGAACTATCTGGAGGCTTACCGCGAAGGGGAGTTGGAGCTGGCGGTAGTGTGAGAGGCACCCGTTCATTCGTCGCGGTGCACGTCGGCGAAGGAGAAGGCGGGGATACAAACGGTGACGTAGTCGGCGCCGGCGGGTTCGGGAGTGGAGTAACGGACCCACTCGCCGGGCTGGGTGTCGACACCCTGGCCGGGTAGCACGTCGAAGGCCCCGTCGGAGTGCTCGACGTGGAGCAGGCCGGCGAGCACCAGGCGATATTCGCGGTAGTTGGCGTATTGTCCGAGGCCCACCCATCCCGGGGGCGACGGCACGCGGGTGATGGAGAGCCCGGCCTCGCCGGTATTGACCAGACCGACGAACTCTTCGGCGACCTTGGTGATGTTACCGACGCAGGGAATGGTGGTGGGAGAGGCGATCAACTTGGGCATGGCTTCCTCCTACAAGACTGCTTGTAGTGCTTCTGGTTAAGGCTTCAAAAGAGAGTGAACAGGCATGATATCACCCGAGCACGAGGGAAACTCCGCCGTGCTGCTTGCTGGCCGGCCTCACGGTAACTTCAACGTCCTGGCCGAGGGCGGTCAGAGAGTCCATGAGCCGCTCGACGGAGAAGTTACCGGACCGCCCACGCATCAGACCGGAAACATGCGGCTGCCGGATGCCCAGAATCGCGCCGGCCTTTGCCTGTGTGAGTCCTCGATCCTTGATCGGCCGGTAGATTTGGACAGTGAGGCGGGCCTTGAGTTGCTCCCGTTCAGGGTTCGGAAAGCCGAGGTCGGCAAAAACGTTGCCGCTACCCTCTTTGAGCCGGATTGTGTCGTTCTTCTTCATCTCAGTGTTGTCGGCGATTTCATGAATGTTTGTAGACCTGACCACAGGTACCAACGGTGAGGATACAGATCACTTTGGCTTCGCGATCCACGGTGAACAGGATGCGCCAACCACCAACGCGGGACTTTCGGATTCCGGGCCGGTCAGCAAGCGGCGCAGACAGGCGCGGATCGAAGGGGTCAACAGCAAGTTGCACAAAGCAAGCGCGAACACGCTGTTCGGTCGGAGTGTCAAGGCGATCAAGAATCTTTTCGGCTTCGTGGGCGACGCTGACCCGGAAATTCACAAGCCGGGTTCGCGCTCGTATTGGGCGAGAGGCTTCACCCGACCCGACGCGAGATCGGCAATCCCACGATCCAGGGAGGTGAGCGCCTCAGGGTCGAGTGGCGGCCCGTCCTCATCAGCGGCGTTGCGGAGGTCCTGGAGCCACGCGCGCGCGAGTTCCGCTTGATCCTCCGGCAACTCATCCACGAGTTGGTGCAGCGCTTCGCGTGTCGTCATGCGTGGACCTCGATCCCTTTCATCATAACCCCGACGTACCTGAGAAACTGCCACTCGGCGCGAGCGCGGGCTTGTGCCCCTGCCGTCTGTTACTCCTCCCACCGAATCCAGGGCAGTTCATATGGTAAGAGAGCGTCTTCGTGGAACGGCACCACGCGGACCGCAAAGCCGCTGCTTCCGCTCTGCCCGCACTCCACCTCTCCCTCGTAGAGGTGTTCGGTGCCCCAGGATTGGCGTAGCGCCAGATCCACGTGCGAGCCCTTGCCGATCTGGCCACCGGCGGTGAGCGAGCCATAGTAAGCCTGCACGCGAACGTCGCCGGGAGAGAGGCTGCCCAACGAGACCCGCGCGGCGACCTTCACCTTTGAGCCCACCAGGAACTCGCGGCTGCCCCCGTTCACGTCCACTTGGGTGACGCGCACCTCGGATCCATGAACGTAGAGCCGTTTCCGCCAGTCCATCAGGGACCGCACCCGGCCGGTGTCGCCGGCCAGGCGGATGAGCCGGCCGGCAGCCGGGAGATAGAAGCGCTCGGCGTATTCGGCCACCATCCGGGTGGTGCTGAAGACGGGCGAAAGCTTCTTCATCGAGGCCTTCATCTTGGCCAGCCAGCCGCGCGGAATGCCGGCGGCGTCGCGATCGTAGAAGAGCGGCACCACATCGTTTTCCAGGATGTGATAGAGCGCCTCCGACTCCACCTGGTCCTGATATTCCGGGTTGTCGTACTCCTCGCCGTTGCCGATCGCCCAGCCCACTTCCCGGTCGTAGGCCTCGTCCCACCATCCGTCCAGAATCGAGAGGTTCAGGCCGCCGTTGGCCAGCAGTTTCATGCCGCTGGTGCCGCTGGCCTCGTTGGGCCGCCGCGGCGTATTCAACCACACGTCCGCGCCCTGCACCAGGTACCGCGCCACCGAAATGTCGTAGTCTTCCAGGAACACCACGCTGCGCCTGACCTGCGCGTCCCGCGCGAACCGGATGATTTGCCGGATCAGTTCCTTGCCTTCCGTATCGTGGGGGTGCGCCTTGCCGGCCAGCAGGATCTGCACGGGGCGTTTCGAATCGGTGAGAATGCGTTTCAGCCGGTCCATATCGCGGAGCAGCAGGGTGGCCCGCTTGTAGGTGGCGAAGCGGCGCGCGAACCCGATGGTCAGGGCGTCGGGGGAGAGGACCCCGCCGGCAACCGTGATGTCGGCGTCGGTGCCGCCTCTCTGCCTGACCTGGGAGGCCAGCCGCGAGCGCGCGTAGTGGACCAGGCGTTCGCGCCGGATCTCGTGCACCCGCCACAATTCCTGATCCGGAATGCGGTCGATGCGCTGCCAGAGAACCGTATCGGCGGGTTTTTCGCCCCATTGCGGCCCAAGGTAGCGGTTGAGCAGGGCGCTCATCTCCATCGAGATCCAGGAACGCGTGTGGATCCCGTTGGTCACCGAGCCAATCGGCACCTCTTCCAGAGGATAGCCGGCCCACATGGGTTGCGCCATCTTGCGCGTCACCACCCCGTGCAGCCTGGCGACGCCATTGGTGTAGGAACTGTGACGCGCGGCCAGGTATGCCATGTTGAACGGCTCGCCCGGATCCGAAGGAACCTGTCTTCCGTAAGCCAGAAACTGTTCGATGCCGAGGCCGAGGCTGCGCGCGTATTCGCGAAAATATTTATCCACCAAAGGGGGATCGAAGCGGTCGAAGCCCGCCGCCACCGGCGTATGGGTGGTGAATATACTGCCCGCCGCGGCCACCTCGCGCGCCTCGTGGTAGGAGAAGCCAAACTCCTCCATGATCATCCTGGTTCGTTCCGGCCCCAGAAACGCCGAGTGTCCTTCGTTCATGTGGCACACGATTGGCCTGATACCGAGCGCGTGAAGCGCCCGCATGCCGCCGATCCCCAACACGATCTCCTGCTGGATACGAAGCTCGCGGTCGCCTCCGTACAGCGCTCCGGTCACCCGCCGGTCGTCGGCGGTGTTCTCCGCAACGTTGGTGTCGAGCAGATACAGCGGCACCCTGCCCACTTGCGCTTTCCAGATCTGCGCCGCGAGGCGCCGTCCGGGAAAATCGACCTGCACCGCGAGTTGCTTCCCCGGCCCATCTTCCACCGGTTGGATGGGCAGTTTGTGGAAGTCGTTAATCGGATAGGTCTCCTGCTGCCATCCATCGGCGTTGAGGTACTGATGGAAGTAGCCGCCCTGGTAGAGCAGGCCGATGCCGGCCAGAGGCAGGCCGAGGTCGCTGGCCGACTTGAGGTGATCCCCGGCCAGGATGCCCAGGCCGCCGGCGTAATTCGGAATGCACTCCGTCAGTCCGAACTCCGCCGAAAAATAGGCGATGCGGATTCCCATGGCTTCCGGGTGCGCCGCGGCGAACCAGCCGGCGCCGGCAAGGTACTCGTCCAGATTGGCGGACGCCCGGTCCAGTTGCGCCAGGAAAGCCTCATCGCCGCAGAGTTCGTCGAGCCGCCTCTGGTCGATGCGGCCGAGAATCAGGCGCGGGTTGTGCCCGGTCTCTTCCCACAGGTCGGGGTCCAGCGTGCGGAAGAGTTCGATGGTGGGGTGATGCCAGGACCATCGCAGATTCAGGGACAGCTTGTTCAGGCACTGCAGGCGGGCCGGCAAACGGGGGATGACATGATAGGCGTGAACGCGGGGCATGGTCGGGGCCTTTACTTTCCTCTACAGCTTATCGGCTGTTGGCATCGATCACGTTATGCCAGTCCGATTTTAGCCGGCATTTCTCGCATGTGCCAGCCCGGGGTCCGGACGTAAGTTGGAGGGCGGACCCCCTGGTCCGCGCGGGATGCCCTCGTCCCGCAGTCGGGTCAGCGATATCGGCATCATGCAAACGCCAGCAGGCCGGCGGGGGCGTCGGCCGCGGACCAGGGGGTCCGCCCTTCAGCTTATACAGCGGGTTAGCGGTTCCGATCCCGGTGCGGTTGCGGCTCCGGGCGGCAAGACCCATCGCGCTACTATAATTCGATGATGCGGCGTTTCCGGAACGTGCTGGCAGGGGTGGGTTCGCTCCTAAGCTTGGCGGGCGCGGATATCCCGGCGTCGCCGGCCATCGCTCCGGGTGGCATCGTCAATGCCGCCAGCCGGCTGCCTGCATCGTTGCGGGGCGGAGCCATTGCCCGCGGCGCGCGGTTCACGATTCCGGGTGTGCGGCTGGGACCGGATACCGGCGTGCGCGGCAGCGAATCCGAGCCGCCTGCCAAGCTGGCCGATGTCTCGGTACGAATCGCGCAGCGCGATGTCGTGGCGGATGCCGGCCTGCTGCTGGTGAGCGCCACGCGCATCGACGCCTGGATTCCCGATGGGGCGCCGCTCGGCGACGTACAACTCACGGTGACTTACCAGGGGCGCCCGAGCGAGCCGTATGAGCTCACGCTGGTTCCCTCCAGCGCGGGTTTCTTCTCGGGCGAGACCGCGCCCGAAGCGCTGCCCGCCGCCAGGCGCAAGCCGGAAGCCGCCCCCGGCGATACCGTCACCCTGTGGGGCACGGGCCTGGGAGAGACGGCGCTGGATCTCTTTGTGGGCGGCAAGCCCGCCGAAGCGGTTCGCGCGACCACGGCGGCCTGTTGCAAGGGAGTGGAGCAGATCGAATTCCGCGTTCCGGCCGGCGCGCCGCTGGGCTGTTTCGTGCCGGTGCTGGCGCGCGCGCCGGATGGCCGCCCCAGCAACGCTGTCCCCATTGCGGTTCACGCGCCGGGCCAGGCTTGCCGGGATGAAGGGGACTGGTTTCGCGAAAGCGTCGAACACGCCACGCGCGCGGGATTTGTGGTGCTGGCGCGCGTCTCGCTCGACCTCAAGCTCGGGCCGCGCGCGGGCGCGCAGTTCCAGTTCGATTACGGTATCGGCAGCTTTGGCCGCCAGGAATCCGGACAGCGCCAGTTTCCCCCGCTGCCGCCCGCGAACACGTGCACGGTTTTTACGGCGCGGATCAACCTGCGCCAGATTATGGGGCAGGCGCGATCACCGGCGGAGTGGACGTCCATCCCGGAGAAGACTCCGGGCAACCGGCGGCTGGATGCCGGAACCGCGATATCGATTGCGGGGCCGTCCGGAGCGCAGGCGCTCAACCGCGATACGCGCCAGCACGATTATTACGATTCATTCCTCGGCGGCTTGCCGCCATTTTCGCGCCAGCCCGCCAAGCCGCTCTTCCTGCGCGCCGGCGCGTACACTGTATCGGCGCCGGGCGGCGCCGATATCGGTCCATTTTCGTTGAAGCTGGATGTGGCGCGCTCCATCGAGTGGAACGACCGCGCGCGGATTTCCGAGGTGCCGCGCTCGACCGGCGTCACGCTGCATTGGAAAGCCGCGAGCGGCGACGATGCGGTCCTGGTCCTGGCTGCCAACGCTGACCGCTACAGCGGCGATTCCGCTATGTGCCTGTGCATGGCGCCGGCGCGCGACGGCCAGTTTCGCATTCCGCCCATCGCGCTGGGCAATCTGCCGCCCACGCTGGAAGAAGACGACCTCGCAGCCAGCTATCTGCTGTTGATGGAGATCCCGGTGCATCCCCCGGTGCGCATCGAAGCGAGCGGATTGGACGCGGCCTTCGCGGCTTTTGTTTCGGCCAGCGGGCGGCTGGTCAGGTATAAGTAAGCCGGGGCGTCTCCTACTGCACGGTGAGGTAAGCGTTGGGTTGCGTGGAAACCCCGCTGACCTTCAGCACCACCAGGTTGTCACCGGTGGGGACGGTGGGCACCAGGATATTGAACTGGTATTCGCCGGGCGCCACCAGCCCCGCAAACTGAACCGTGGCGGGGACACCGCCGATGGTGCACGTCACGGTGTTGGCCGTCGGCGGCGCGCCGCTGAACGTCTGGGCGAAGTTGGTGGTGGGGTTGGTGGGACCGAAGCCCGTGCCGTAAAGCAGGATCACGTCGCCAGCCTTGGCGGGCACCGTGAGACCGGGGTACAGGTTGGTCGGCCCAAGGTACTGTCCGTCCGAGCGCACGGCTGCCACGTACTTCCCCCCTAACGGCGAGAACATGAACATCGCCGGAGCGAAAGCTGCTTCGGTTCCGTTCAGCACGTTGCTGGTCTGGCCGGCGTAGGTGACCTGCACGGGCACCGGTCCCACCGCCGCGTCGGCCGGCGAGAGCACGTTGATCTGCGTGGGGCTGATGTAATACACGTAAGCCGGTTTAAGGTCGATAGTGACGCTGACCTGGTCCAGTTGCGTGGGGAGATTGGGGCCGTTGAAATCCGCGCCCGTCCAGATGCGCGTGGTGCCGGAGAGGTTCGCGCCCGTGATTGTGGTCCAGGAACCTTGCGAAAAGCCCGCCAGAAAGCTGCCGCCGTTTTCCACATTGGTGATAACCAGGCCGGTAAGCACTCCCACCGGCATAGCGAGCGACTGGCTGCTCGCGCCGCCGATCGAGAGAACCACCGGCAGACTTCCGCTGGGTGTAGTGACGGGAAGCTGAATGGTCACCTGGTAAGTGCCGGGATTGGCGGTTACCGCGACCGCGGTAACCACCGTCACCGGCTGGCCGCCCACCGTTACCGTGGGCAGCGGGCTCGGGTGGCTGTTGGCGTCAATCGCACCCAGGCCGGTGGCGTACAGAATAATCGTGTCGCCGGGAAAAGCCGGGGCGGCAGCGCTCACAGTGGGAGTGCTGTTTGCCAGGACTCGCTGCGCCACGACACTCCCCTGGCCGCTGCCATCGGCGCTGAATAATGCAGGCGCATATTGGCTCAACGTGATGGGGAAAGCCGCGGACGTCGCGATCTGAATTGTGGAGGAGCCCGTCGCGGCGTTGTACGGAATGGCCACGCTCCACTGCGTGGCGGTCGCCAGCAACACCGGCGCCGTCTGCCCGCCCACCAGGGCGCCGGCTGCGGCGCTGGTTGGAAGGTTGGTGCCGAAAGCCGCCGCCGCCGAACCGGGCGCCAGGCTGGTGGTGTACGAACCGGCATTGACCACCGAGGTGATCGCGGGCGCCGCCGCCGCGCTGGCAATCCCCGAGAAGACCGCCACGAAGGCGTCGCCCAAGGCCTCGGTCTGGTTTGGAACGCTTTGGCCGCCGAAGGCCGGTTGTGCGGGTTTGCCGGCGGTCGGCAGGTTGGTAGAGGTAGTGGTGCCACCCGCAATCACGTCGCCTTGCGCATCGAGCGCCAGAGCGGTGATGGCATCACTGGAACTTCCGCCGTAATAGGAAAGATAGACGAAAGACGTGCCGTCCGCGCTGACTTTGGCAAGGAACGCATCGCCGGTGGGGTCCGTGAAACCCGCGGGGCCATTGCCGCCGAAGGTCTTCTGTTGGGCGTTGGAAGTGACGTTTAGGTTGGTGGAGTTGGCGAAGCCGCCCACAATCGCGTTGCCGCCCGCATCCACGGCAATGGCCATGCCGGCATCGTCCTGGTTGCCGCCCAGATAGGTGGCCCAGACCAGGCTGCTTCCGGAAGGCGCCAGTTTGGCTACAAACGCATCGCCCCACACAAATCCTCTCTCGCCGGTGATGGTGGCCGGTCCGCCAAAGGTCTTCTGCGCGGCGTTGGCGCTCACCGGGAAGTTGGCGGATGAAGTGAAGCCGGTCACGTAGGCGGCGCCGGTGGAATCCACCGCCAAGCCCATGACGGCGTCGTCGCCGCTGCCGCCCAGATAGGTGGAGTACAGCAGCTTGCCGGTGGGGTCGAACTTGGCGACGTAGCCATCGCCGGTGGTTATCACGGGCTGCGCGGTGGCGCTGGCGGCGCCGCCGTACTTGCTCTGGTACGCGTTGAGCACGGGAAACTTGGTAGAGAGCGTATTGCCGCCCACGTACACGTTGCCGGAGCTGTCCAGCGCCAGGGCCGCCACGGTATCGTCCAGTTCTCCGCCGAAATAGGTGGAGAATATGATACCGGTGCCGGCGGGGTTCAGCTTGGTGATAAAACCGTCGCCAAAGATTAAGAAAGGAGCAGGGGATCCGCAGCAGAACGCGGGGCTGCCGCCACCGCCGCCGAAAGCCGATTGATACGCGTTGGCGGTCGGGAAGTTAGTGGAGTCCGTCGCGCCGACTACATAAGCGTTACCGGAGCTGTCCACGGCAATGGCGGTGCCTACGTCGTCGTTCGATCCACCCAGGTATGTCGAGTAGACCAACGCCGTCCCGGCGGGATTCAGCTTGGCGACAAACGCGTCGCCAAGATCCAGAGAAAGACCATTGCTTCCCAGCCCGCCGAACTTGGTCTGGTAAGCTCCCTGGGTCGTCGGAAAATTCGTGGAAGTCGTGAACCCCGTGACGTAGGCGTTTCCAGAGGAGTCCACCGTAATCGCATCGCCGCAATCGTCGCCCGAGCCACCCAGATAGGTTACGTACGCCAACGCGCCCGCCGGCGTGTACTTCGCGACGAAGGCGTCGCCGCCAATGTCGGCAAAAGCAGACCCGCCGTGGTAGGAGGTCTGGAAGGAGCCGCTGGTAACCGGAAAGTTCAGCGAAAACGTAAAGCCGGTGACGTAGAAATTGCCGGAGCCATCTACGGCCACGCCGCGGCTGGAGTCGTTATCGTTGCCGCCGAGGTAAGTGGCGTAGGTGAGGGTCGGGTCGATCACCAGTTCGCGGGTGCGGTCGTAAGCTCCAATGGCGAAGGTCACGCGGCGCCCATGCAGGACGAACGCGCCGGCAACGGATTGGCGCACGCCGTCTTTCCATTGGTAGACGTCGGGTTTCTTCCAGCGAATCGCGCCGGCCGGCGTGGAGATCGAGAGCGCGCCATCGGATTCCAGGCGTAGCGCGGCAGCGCCCGAAATATCGAGCGCGATCCGCCGCGCGCTGGCTCCCGGTTGCAGCACGAAGTCGTATTCCAGCGAGCCGGCGTCGCCGTGAAATACCAGGTCGATGCCGCGATAGACGCCGTGGTAAACCGCGCGGGAGAACAACGGAGCGCCGCTTCGCCATCCCGCCGGATCACTACCCAAAAGATAGGTGGCTTTGGCCGCCAACGGATCTGCGCCTACCGGCCGCGACGCGGGTTCCGCGCCCGCCAGTCTGGTGGTCACGGAGGCGGAGCGGCGATTGGCACGATCGGCGACGGTTACGGTGGTCCGGCCCGCTTCCACCGTCAGGCTGTATGGTCCTTCGCGCGCCACCAGCCTTCCACCCGCGGCGGTTTCAAAGCGCAGCGGCAGGCGCCCCAGCGCGCCGTGGACGTCCAGAGGCGCCGCGGCCAGGGAGATAGACGCAACGATAATGCAGGAGATCAACAGCGAATGACGATTCATAGAGGTTACCCGGGTGGCGTCCATTATACGCGTCAATGCAGCAATAGTACAGCGACCCGGCCATCGGTTTCGAAATTGTCGCCGGTCGCATTCCGGCCCTGCCGCGGAACCGCGGGCCGTTCCACCAGGTCGAACCCCTCGACGCGTCCGGTGAACAGCAGATCGCCGGCCACCTTTTCGCGCTCGCGATCGATGTGCGAATCGATCCGATGGATGAAGGTGCGCCCGGCCTCCGAGAAGTCGATGCCGATATCGTGGGTGGCCGCCACCGCCCAGGCGGGTCTGCCGCGGAAGCTGCCGGGCCGCCGCCAAATGCGCAGGTGGTGGCGGCGCGCAAAGGTGTTGTTGGTCTTTTCGAAGACCAGGTCCGGCGGTTTACCATCCAGTAAGAGCACGGATACGGGGGCTTCACTGTAACCGCGATCTTCCGCCAGAGCCCGCAGCGTTTCGAACTTCGATAACGGATTCAAGCCCGCCGCGACCGACCATCCGGCTTCGGCGAACGCGCGGCGCAGGGCATCCTCGGTCCCGACCAGCAACAGGTTGGTGATATCGGAGGGCTGGGGCGGACGCTGCGCGACCGTCTGGAAGGGCTCGCGCTCTACCAGTCGCGCCAGCGCGGCGCGGCCGGCAACCGGCCGGGCGCCCGGCGCAGACACGGAAGTCTTGCCCGGCGGCAGCTCGAGCGGCTCCGCCAGCCGTAACGTCATCTCCACGCCGGGCGGGTAGCTGATGTCGGTGGAAGCCCGCTGAAACACGGCGTTTTTCGCGGCGCTCAGAATGTCGGCGAATCCGGTATATTCTTCGCCCAATTTGCCCAGCCCGGCGTCCAACCGGCCACCGACGGTTTCCGAGGCCAGAATCCCGTTGATCCGGCCTTGATCGTCCACGGTCTCCCGGGCGTTATCCACGCTCTCGACACGCCCCACAATGGGCCGCCGGGCGCCGCCGGCCTCGAGCGATGTGAAGCGCAGCAGCAGCGCCGCGCGCTCGCCGGCGCCGGAGGGCTGCGCGACTTTTTCCACCGTCCCGCGGACCGCCGCGCCGGCGGCGATCATTGTCCGGCCATTCGCCTCCACGGGCGCAATAACCACCGCCTCCACCGGGTCGGCCGGTTTGGAACTCCGGGTTGAGACGGCGCTCTTGAGACGAATGGAAATCCGAGTCCCCGCGGGCGCCTGCTGCGCCGTCGCCAGGGCGGGCAGCAGCAGGATCGGCGGCAGCAGGGCCGCTAGCCCGCGGATTCGTGCCAAACGGCTTACTCGCTGGATCTCGGGAGACATCCGGCTTCGTGTTTCCCCCGATGCTATTGTATGAATTAGCTATGCGGCCAACAAGCATTTCCGCCTCGCTTCTGCTGCTGTGCGCTGCGCCTTTGGCGCTGGTCCACGCGCAGAGCACCCCGGTTCTGGACATTCGATGGGACGCCGTCTCCCAGGTTTCGAAAACCACCCCGACCCTGCAGGTGGTGGTCAATCCGCCGCTGCGGCGCGGGTCCGCCATCCACGATTCGGCCTTCCGGGCCCTGCACGATCTGGGCGCGGAGTATGTCCGCTACGTCCCCTGGCTCCCCTACCCGAAACTCGCGGTTGCCGAGCTTGAGCCGGGCGTGTGGGACACGTCGCTCATCGACCCGATGACCATCGACTTCTTCAACTCCACCGAAGGCCACGCCACCATTCTGAACTTCAGCACCATTCCCGCGTGGCTTTTCAAGACCGACAAGCCGGTGACCTATCCGGCCGATCCCGACGAGGCGACGTGGAATTACACCCAGGGCAAGGACCTGCGCGAAGGCGGCTTGCGGGACCTGGCCGATTACTACGCGCGCCTGGTGAGCTGGTATACCAAGGGCGGCTTCACGGACCGGCAGGGGAAGCAGCACGCTTCCAACTTTCATTTCAAGATTCCATATTGGGAGGTCTTCAACGAGCCCGACTTCGAGCACGGGATGTCTCCGCAGGACTATACCGCGCGCTATGACGCGGTGGTGGCTGCCATCCATGCCGTGTCGCCCGAGACGAAGTTCGTCGCGCTCGCGCTCGCGGCTCCCAGCGAGCACCCGGAAATGTTCGAGTACTTCCTCGACCACAAGAACCATGGTTCCGGTATACCGCTCGACATGATCTCGTATCACTTCTATGCAACCCCGGCGGCATCCGAGACGCCCGAGCACTGGCAGTACACCTTCTTCGACCAGGCCGACAGATTCCTCACCACGGTCCGCTACGTCGAGCAGATCCGCCGTCGGCTATCGCCCGAAACGCGCACCACCCTGGATGAGATCGGCAACATCCTCCCCGGCGATCCCGCCGGCAAGGAGACCATTCCCGATATCTACTGGAACGCCTCGGGCGCGCTCTATGCGTACGTCTATGTGGAGGCGATGCGCATGGGAATCGATATTGTCGGAGAGTCGCAGCTTGTCGGTTACCCGACGCAGTTTCCGAGCGTGACCATGGTGGATTGGACGACGGGAAGTCCGAATGCGCGCTTCCGGGTGCTGAAACTGATCCACGATCACTTCGCGCCGGGCGACAAACTGGTCGAGACGCGTGGCGCGACGGACGACATGCTGGCGCAGGCGTTCGTCACGCCCAAGGGCCGCGCGCTGCTGCTGGTGAACAAGCGCAATGTAAAATGCACCGTCCGGCTGAAGGAGGAATGGAAGGATGCGGAAGTGTCGGTGGTGGATTCCTCCGCGGCCCCGCACCCGGCGGCGCTGGGAGGGCCGGCGATGGAACTGGCTCCTTTCGCGGTGGCCGTAGTTCACGGGAAATGAACTCCTGGCGCCAGTTCCCGCGAGAAATGTCGCGCCGGGACGCGATTGCGCTTTTGGTGGCGGCGGCGGCTCCGGATTCGCGGCGCGCGGTAATCCTGCTGGACGTTCGCACGCGGCGGGTGCTCAGGGCGCGGAATGCAGAGCTGATCGCCCCGCCGGGATCGACGCTGAAGCCGCTGGTGTTTTCGACGTTGCTGCGCGCCATGAAGCTGGACGCCGGCGAGACCTTTGCTTGCACGGGGCGGCTGGTGATAAGCGGGCGGCGGTTCGATTGTTCGCATCCGCGCGTGAACACGCCGATGGATTTGCGGACGGCGCTGGCCTATTCGTGCAACGCGTTCACGGCGCACGTTGCGGAACGTTTTGAACCGGGAGAGCTGGCGCGGGGGCTCGAACGGTTCGGCATCGGCCGGACACAGGCCGCCGCCACACGCGAGGCGAGCCAACTGCAGGCGCTCGGCGAGGAGCGCGTGCTGGTCAATCCCATGGAGCTGGCGCAGGCTTTCCGGCAGATCGCGCTGGGCGGTGAGCCGGCGATCGTCGGCGGGCTTCGCGACGCGGTAGAGTTCGGCACGGCGCAACGCGCGGCGGTCGCGGGGCTGGCCGTGGCGGGCAAGACGGGCAGCGTCCGTACGGCGGCCGGGGCGCATATTGCGTGGTTCGCGGGGTTCACCGCGGCCATGGTCGTGGTGGTGATGTTGCAGGGACGATCCGGCGGAGCGGACGCAGCGCCGGTGGCGGCTGAAGTGTTGCGCGGGGCGGGGAAGTGAGGCGCGTGGTCTTACTCGGGCTGGTGGTAGCCGCGCCGCTCGCGGCGCAAACCTCCTTCAAAGTGCGCGTGGGAGCGGACACCCTCACGCTGCCGCTGGAGCGCTACGTCGCGGCGGTGTTGGCCGGGGAAGCCGGCGCCTTTCACTCCGCTGAGGCGTTACAGGCCATGGCAGTGGCGGCCCGCACTTACGCCGTGCGGCTGCGAGGTCGGCACGCCCGGGAGGGGTACGACTTCTGCTCCACCACCCACTGCCAGCACATCGAACTGCAGGGGATTACGCCGCGCCTCGAGGAAGCGGCGGCGGCCACCATGGGTGAAATGCTCTGGTACGAAGGCAAGCCGGCGTTCACGTGCTATACGCGGGATTGCGGGGGACGCACGGAGGATGGAGCGGCGGTGTGGAATCTATCGGCGCCATACCTCAAGAGCCACGAGGATCCGTACTGCGCGGCGGCGAAGTGGCGATGGGAGGCCGATCCGCGGCAGATCGTGGAGGCGCTGCGGCAATCGCAACTGCGTGCGCCGGAGATGGTGGAGCGCGTGGAGGTGGTCGAGCGCACGGCTTCGGGGCGCGCGCGGACACTGGCGTTGCGCGGCGCGGGGGAATCCGTCCGCGTGAGCGCCAGCGCGTTCCGTTTTGCGCTGGGCCGCGCATTCGGATGGAACACGGTGGCGAGCGACCGGTACGAGATCCACTGGCCGGTGTTCGAAGGGACGGGATCGGGGCACGGCGTGGGGCTGTGCCAGCGCGGCGCGGACCAGATGGGCGCCGGCGGGCGGAGCTATCGCGAGATTCTGGCCTTCTACTTTCCGGGCGCGACGTTGGGGATCACGGGGCGCGGTTTGACGTGGCAGCGGATGGCAGGCGAGCGCGTCGCGCTGTTTACCACCGAGCCCGCGCGCGACGGCGTGGTGCTGGCGCTGGCGGAGCGGGAACTGCGCGCGGCGGCGGAACGGCTGCGCGTGGAGGCGCCGGACGGCGTGGAGATACGGGTGTATCCGGATCTCGACAGCTTTCGCAACTCGACGGGCGAGCCGGGTTGGGTGGCGGCGTGGACCGATGGGCGGCGGGTTCACCTGCAGCCTGTAGCGGTGCTGCGCCAGCACGGTGCGCTGGAACCGACGGTGCGGCACGAGATGTTGCACGTGGTGGTGGAATCGCAGGCGTCCGCCGGCTTGCCGGCCTGGTTTCGGGAAGGACTGGTGGTGTACCTGGCTGGCGGAGCCGCACGCGCGGTGGGCGCCGCGTCAGGGCAGACGGATTCCGCGATGCGGCAGCGCGCGAGCCAGACGGAGGCGCGGCGCGCTTATGAGCAGGCGGCCGGCAGGGTTGCGGGGCTGGTGGCGCGCTATGGGGAGGCGGTGGTTTTGAGTTGGGTGAGGAGTGGTTTGCCGGCGGAGGTGAAGGGGAAGTGAGGTCGTGAAGTGGCGTTGCGGAGGTGTATCCTGGATGGCAGGGGCACCCGGCAGATGGACGTCAGACAGGAGATCGCGAAGCAAGTCGAGAAGCTACCCCCGGACATGCAGGAACAGGTACTCAGGTTCGTTGCTTCCCTCTCCGTTTCGGCGCCGATGGGCGAGAACGGCGCACGGTTACGCCAATTCTCGTCGTCTCTCGACTCCGTTTCCGCCCGGCAGATGATGCAAGCCATCGATGAGGAGTGCGAGCGCGTTGACGCCAGGGACTGGTAGATTCCTGCTCGACACCAACATCGTCATAGGTAAAAACCGGTGACACAAAAACCGGTTAAAAACCGGTAAAAACCGGTGACGGTAAAAACCGGTGGGTTAAAAACCGGTGACAGACGGGACGTTCTACAAAAAACCGGTGACAAAAAAACCGGTGACAGACGGGACGTTCTCGTTCGGTAAAAACCGGTGACAGACGGGACGTTCTCGTTCGGTCAGCATATCGATCGCGCCAAACCCCCTCGCGTAGAAGTGCCGGCCTGCCGGTTCTGGTGCTCTGGTCGGATTGTCGCCCGCTCGGAAGCTATCCCGGCTTGCCGCCGGACGTCAGCGACGCCAAAAACGTCCACGCAGCGATGAACAGGAGATAGGCGACCGCAACCCTTCCCGTGAAACTCACCATTTCCATCGTGAAGCTACCGACGTGTGGAACCCAGCCGATCAGGTGCCACGGCAGCGCTAGCGCGCAGAGCAGCAACACCGGCGCGGCGATCCAATAGAGACGGCTGCGGCGCAATCGGCCGAATTCTCCGAAGCCGCGCCAGCCGCGGGCGGCGATGCCGGAGAACATCGGCAGGACCAAGACCGGGATCAACATCCAGCGAACCAGCGCCAGCACGAAGTTGAAGACGCGCATGACCGTCGCGGGCTTGATGGGCTTGCGCAACTTGAGGGTACACCAGGAGGCGATGCGCAGCGCGGGTGTCGAACTGTAAGCGGCCCACTGCGCCAGAAGCCAATACACCGCGGCGAGAAGGACCACCGCGGCGAGGAACGGCCCCATGTGGCGTAGGGTGGTGCGGAAGGCCGCGGAAAGCGAGCGCGTTTGATCGGCGCGGAAAAAGGCCAGCGTGCCGCCGTGCAGGCAGCACGCCAGGCACAAAATGACCAGCGCCAGCACGGCGCTCCAGGCGAGCGTGACGGCGCGCGATTCGCCGATGCCCAGCCAGTAGTAAGCCAGGCCGAGCACAACGGCATTGCCCGCTGCCTGAATGGCGAAAAGGCGCATCCCTTCATGGCGTGTCATCCCTTCACGGGGCATCATTTCACCTCCAGGCGGCGGGCCTCGCTGGTCGCCATCACGCCGGCTTGGTACATGGGTGCGACGCGCGCGGGGCTCACCTGGAACGAACCAGGGTTGACTACTTTCAGCAGGTAGAAATACTGGTGCTGGCCTGCCGGGAACCAGGTTTGGAAGATGGCTAACCGGTCGTCGTGCAGCTCGCGGCGCGTGAAGTAGTAATCCCACCACGGCGGACGGTTGCGCAACTGGTAGATATTGTCGCGCTCGATGAACTCCGTGCCGGCGGGAATGGGGTCCTCCAGCATGAGGTATTTCCATTCGGATCCGGTGACGGTAAGGCGCACGGCGATGACGTCGCCGGAGGCCACGGAGCCTTCGAGCGGCGCGGTTTCGTAGACGATCTTGTCGCCATCCTTGCCGGGAATCAGGCGGAAATAATCGCGCAGGACATTCAGCGAAGCGGTCCCGGTCTTCTGGAGCTTGTCTTCCGTGGAATAATATTCGGCGCGCGTGGAGTAGTAAATGCGGCCCTGGCCGCTGGTCGAGACGCGAATGTGGTTGGCGCCGGGCTGCAAGGCGGAATCATCCAGCGTGAGAGGCGGCGGATTCAGGTTAGTGGCCTGGTCGATGGCGCGGTTGAGCACCTGGCGATTGTTGACGGACACCGTGACGGTGAGGTTGGGATGGAGCTCGTTGGTCGAGCGGAGATAATCGGTGAGGCCGTAGATCACCATGGCGGTCTGCTTGGTGGAGGACCACCAGAAGCCTTCGTTGCGATGGTTCATGAGCCACAGCGCCGCCTTGGGCAGCAGAGCGCTGCCGGGGTGCTGGTGCGAGAGGAATTTCACGGCGTAGGCAGTGGCCTCCGGGGTGACGTCTTCGGAGAAGTCGAGCATCTGGTCGCGGGTGGCCGGCCACCAGGCCTGCTCGGCATCCTGCTGGGCGGCGGCTTCGAGTAAGGTCGATATCTCGGCCGCGCGCGCGTCTTTTACCTGTTCGAGCGCCAGTCCGAGAATGGCAAGACCGTACGGCGACAGAGCCGAGCGCTTGTCGTAGATCTGCGCGAAAGAGGCGGCATCGCCGCGGCCGGTGACGCTCAGCGCGTAGAGCATGTAGGCGCGCAGGTCCGGCATGAGCTTGGGATCGCGGGAGAAATCGGCTCCGAGCCAGGCGGCGCCTTTGGCGATGGCTTCGTCTTTCACGGCGATGCCCGCGGCCTTGGCTTGCGTCAGCCCCGCCACCACGTAGGCGGTCATGAACGGATGGCTCTCATCGGTTTCCCACCAGCCCCAGCCGCCATCTTCGTGCTGGTAGTTGTAGAGACGGTCGAGGCCGGCACGGATCTTTTCCTGCAGCGCGGCATCATCGAGGTTGGCCTTCAGGTGGAGATCCTGGACGGCCTGGCGCACGGTAATGTTGGGCAGAAAGCTGGACATGGTCTGCTCGACGCAGCCATACGGGAA
>Ga0181536_10001643_pt1 | contig 25964 bp, 22 predicted proteins | sample PEATcosm2014_Bin_41_FD_121105 | JGI IMG/M metagenome (GOLD analysis project Ga0181536, IMG submission 121105) | Peatland microbial communities from MTU Mesocosm Facility, Houghton, MI, USA - PEATcosm2014_Bin17_60_metaG | ecosystem: Environmental > Terrestrial > Soil > Wetlands > Peat | place...
ACATCGAGTCCAGGTCCACCCAGTTGTAATGGAGCCACGGGATGCCGAGATCAGCCAACGCATCGACGGCCCACGGCCCGGCTCGGTGGCGAGCGGTTGAGGCCAAGGCGAGCCCGACGAGTCGAATACGAAGTTCGTGTCAGCTGGGAGTTGTCCTCATGTCCTTCCCATCAGGGTGTCCACGAAGCCGTTGCAGACGGTGGCGATCCGGTCTTGGGGGACGCCGAGGCGCAGGGCAGACGCCGCCATCATAATCCCGGTGCTTGCGGGTCGGCGGAAGAGTTCGACCAGGTAGCGAAGGCCCAGTTCGGTGGTCGCACCGGCGATCGAGCTGGCTTTGAGGGTCTGGAGGGTCGTAGCAACCTCGATGGGATCGGCAGTCTGCATGAGCCGGAATACGTCGGCGGCATCTTTGTCGACGACCCGAGCCGGACGGCCTGTCTCGACACGGTCGTGGAGCTTGTGGGCCTTGGCGATGAGGAGCGCAGCAACGCCGGCGACCTCGGCCGTGATAGAGCGGTCGTCGGTCGAGTCCAGGGGTTCAATGAGGATTGGATCGTGGTCGACGAGGGCCGCTTCGAGCCCGACGGCTCGACGGGCTGCCTGGTTGCCGTGGACGCCAAGGCGGGCACCCCGACGGCCCTGTTGGTCGGCGATGGCGTCGGGGACGATCAAGTCAACCGGAATGAGGTATGGCCGATCCACTACGACCGTCGATCGTTCCCAGACGCCGGGCTGGACGTGACCACCCTCCAAATGGAGGGCGAAGCCGGCTGAGATCATCGCTTCGCCGAGTTGGGGTTCGGCCCCCAGCTGGCGTGCATCGATGGCGAGGTCGCCGTCGGTGGTGAACGGCGCTACCGAGAGGTCAGCGGATCCGGTACGCAGGTAGACAGCTTGGGCTCCGGCGACGACGACCGCTGGTCCGTGTGTTCTGAGCGCGAGCAATGCATCGAGCAGGACGCGTCGGGCGGCCACGTATTCAGGATCGAGATGCGGGTCAGTCATTGCAGATCCGCCAATGAGGGCACTCGCCACGTGTCCTCGTTATCTTGCATCCAGTCCAGTACGGCCTCACCTTCGGCCGGCATCCTTCCCGTTCCAGTGAGGCAGTCGACGGCGAGCTGAGAGGGTCCCACCGTGGGAACGCGTGCGCCGACGAGGGGACGTTGCCATACCGCTTCGTCGTAGGGTCGTAGGAGGGCGACGTCGGCTCCCTGGGCCGCAGGGAGGAGGTCGAGCGCCCTGGCCAGTTGGTCGACCTCGTCGGTGTAGACGAGGAGCAGCGAGGGGGCAGCGACGGGGGCGAGGGCGACTGCGGCAAAGGACCCGGTGAGTGACCAGCGGGGCACGTTCACTTGCTCGCCAAGCGCTTCCAACGCCCGTCTCGCTCCGTTGGGGGCTATGTATGAGCGTGCTTTGTTGGTCTTCAGCACGTCGTAGCTCTCGGCCCACCGGTTGATGAGCGCCTTGGGGTCGGTGCCGGTGACCTCGCCCCGGCGATTGCGGTCGATGAGTGCTTGGGCGTCGAGGGCGCCGAGCAGCTGCGAGACCCAGCCCGCGTTGAGGCCGGTCGCTCCGGCGAGCTCCCGGACGCCGTAGGGGGGGCGGACGTCGCAGAGGAACCGGATGAGGCGTGCGCTACGCGTTCCACGAAGTTGGACCGACCCTCGGCGTCGGGGCGCGGGGTCATTCTGGGCGCCGTTGGTGAGAATGAAGAGGGCGGCGTTAGGTGCCGCGATGCGGATGTTGCCGGTCAGGTCGAGGTAGCTCCATCCGGCTTGAGTGAGCAGTTCACGGCTGCGAGGAGAGATCCACGGCGCGATGAAGAGCAAATTCACCGACGAGTAGGCGCGGATGCGTTGGGAGAGGGCATCGGCCGCCAGTCGTTGGATGTCTCTCGGTGAGGTGGTCAGTCGGACCTCAGGGAGGAACGTGATGAAGGACTGACCTGGGGCCTGAAGGGATACCCCGTCGTCACGACCGGTGGCCGAGTTGATCTGCTGGCGGACCATTCTCCATCCCTCGGGCAAAACGGCCTCGAAGGTGGCTATGGCCTCGTCGAGGAGGCTTTCCTCGTCATTTGGTACCTCAGGGACAACCACAGAGGGCATTATACCAGTGCTGTTTGGAAATACTAGTTGTTTGGTAACACCACAAACAGAGCATTATCCCAAACAGCTGCGAGGATGACCGCCTCCCGTCTACTGTCACATCGAACCCGTACGATCTTCCCATGTCTGTGGCCAAACGACTCGAAGCGCCGAGGACGTCATGACGCTCGGGTTCGACGAGTTGGCCGATCTGCGGAGCCGGCACCCGGCCTGGATCCTGCTCAGGGCCGACAGCGCCCCGCTGATCCTCAACTTCCTGGGCCGGGTATTCGTTGATCGCAACGCAGGGCAAATGCCGGCCTCCGAGCTGTCCCGTGAGCTCGAAGAGGAGCTCTACGCCATCAACCAGCGCCTGGGCGAGGGCACCTACCCGAAGCCAGCCGCCGCCTACCTTGACGACTGGGCGGCCCCCGAACGGGGCTGGCTGCGTAAGTTCTATCCCCAGGGATCTTCAGACGAGCCTCATTACGATCTCTCCCCGGCAGTTGAGAAGGCCCTCCTATGGGTCGGCGACCTGCGCATTCGGGAATTTGTGGGCACCGAGTCCCGGCTCAACACGGCCTTCGAGTTGCTGCGCCAAATGGTCTTCGGGGCCGACGAGGATCCGGAGCGCCGGCTGGTGGATCTTCGTCGCCGCCGGGCCGAAATCGACAAGGAGATCGCCAAGACGGAACGGGGCGAGTTCACCACCCTGGACTCCGTAAGCCAACGGGACCGATTCCAGCAGTTCGTTCGGACGGCTCGGGAGTTGCTGGCCGACTTCCGCGAAGTGGAGGACAACTTCCGCCGTCTGGACCGGGACCTGCGCGAGCAGATCGCCGCCTGGTCGGGCTCCAAAGGTGCGCTGCTCGACGAAGTGATCGGCCAGCGTTCGAATATTGCCCACTCCGACCAAGGCCGGAGCTTCCAAGCCTTCCACGACTTCCTACTCTCTCATCAACGTCAGCAAGAGCTGAGCGATCTTCTCGGCCGTCTGAGAGGGATCATCGACGTGGACGAGGCTGATGAAAGGCTCATGCGGGTGCACTTCGACTGGTTGGATGCCGCTGAGCGGACCCAATCCACGGTGCGCCTCCTCTCCGACCAATTGCGACGCTTCCTCGACGACAAGGTGTGGCTCGAGAACAAGCGGATCGTGGAGCTGCTCCGCGGCATCGAGTCCAAGGCTCTGCGTATTCGGGACATCGCCGATCCACCCATCACCACCGAATTGGCGTCCAGCGCCGTCACCGTGGTGCTCCCCTTGGAGCGTCCGCTGTTCCGGCCTGCCCGTCCCACTGTCCTGGAACCGGCATCAATGGAGCGAGGGGAAGAAGGCCTCGACACCTCCTCCCTTCTCGATCAACAGTCGGTGGACCGGGACGAGCTAGCCCGCCGGGTGCGATCAATTCTGGGCGGCCGGAACCATGTCGGATTGAGCGAGGTAGTGGATGGTCAACCGTTAGAACAGGGCCTGGCCGAGTTGATCGGTTACCTGTCGCTAACCGAGCCCGGGCTGGCCGTGCTCTTCGACGAGGAGCGTACCGAGGAGATCGGGTGGTTGTCCGACGATGGCGACCGGGTGGCCGAACTGCCCCGGGTCACCTTTGGCCGTGATCGGCGGGCACAGCCGTGAGCGAGGCCTCGATTTCACCGTCGGCCACCGCATCGCCTGCCGGAACGTCGGGGCGGGACCAAGGGTTCTCGGTCGTGCTCATCACCCTATTCCGCGGTCCCATGTACCGCGACGTTGACGAGAGGCTCTGGCACCAGCTCCTCAAGCACCAGGCGGCAGAGGCAGACCATGTGGACGTCCTCGGGCTCCAGGTCGTGGTCGACGAGGCCGAGGGCTACGCCTTCCTCCGAAGCCAGCCGGACGACGACCGACCTGAGGTGCCCCGCCTCATGGCACGTCATGCCCTGGGTTTCCAGGTGAGCCTGCTGCTAGCACTGCTACGCAAGCGCCTGGCGGAATTCGACGCGGCCAATGCGGATGCTCGCTTGGTGCTAACCCGGGACGAGATAATGGAGATGCTGCGCCTCTTCCTTCGTGATTCGACCAACGAGGTCAAGCTCGACAACTCAATTGACAATTCGTTGAAGAAGGTTGTGGACCTCGGCTTCCTTCGCAGACTTCGGGGTGATGAAAACCGCTACGAGGTTCGGCGCATCGTCAAGGCCTACGTCGACGGGCAGTGGCTGGCCGACCTCGATGGCAAGCTCGACGCCTACTTGGCCCTCCTGGGCCGGGGTGAGGAGGACGGCGGCTCTCCAGGCGCTCGCAGGGACGAGGAGCCCACATGACGGCGGACCAGCACACCCTGGTGGCGTTGGACGGTGCCTTTGAGGATCGGCTTCCAGGGTGCCGTATGCAGCGGTTGGAGGTCTTCAATTGGGGAACGTTCCATCACCGGGCGTGGACCTTCGAGATCGGGGGACGCAACGCTCTCCTGACTGGAGACATCGGGTCGGGCAAGTCGACCCTGGTGGACGCCGTGACCACCCTGCTCCTACCTTCCAACCGGATTTCCTACAACAAGGCGGCCGGGGCCGACACCCGAGAGCGCGACCTCCGCTCCTATGTGGAGGGCCACTTCAAGTCCGAGCGCAACGAGACCACTGGGGCCTCCCGGTCCGTTGGCCTGCGGGACACTCGTCACTACTCGGTGATTCTCGGCGTCTTCGCCAACGCCGACTACGGAACCACCGTCACCCTGGCCCAGGTCTTCCGGGCCCGGGAACCGGGCCAGGGGCAGCCTGAGCGTTTCTTCGTGGTGGCCGACACCATCCTGTCAATCACCGATCACTTCGCCGATGTCGGTCCCGACCTGGCCGCCCTTCGGCGCCGCCTACGCGATCAGGGCGCGATGATCAGCGACGGATTCCCGGAGTACGGCAGGGAATTCCGCCGCCGCCTGGGGATCGAGTCCGAGCAGGCCATGGAACTCTTCCACCAGACCGTCTCCATGAAGGCCGTCGACAACCTCAACGACTTTGTCCGAAGCCATATGTTGGAGCCGTTCGAAGCCCAGCGACAGATTGACAAACTCATTGGGCACTTTGACGACCTGACTGGCGCCCACGATGCTGTGCTCCGGGCGCGGGCCCAACTCGACCTGTTGGGTCCGTTGATCTCCAAGATTGACGATTACGACCAGGTGGTGGAGGAACTGGCAGGGATTGAGGAGCTTCTCCACGTCCTGCCCATCCACTTCGCCCATCGGACTCGCCAGCTCCTGCTGGCTGAAGACCACCGGATTACTGAGCGGCTGGCCTCACTTGACACGGAGATCGCCGCCGTGGATGCATCTCTTCGGGCACTGCGCGCGACCGAAGGACAGTTGGGGTTGGAAATCGCCGGCGCCGGCGGTGACCGTCTTGTGGAGATCGAGGGGCGGATCCGGAACTGTGAGGATGAGCTGCCTGCGCGCCGGAAGCGGTTCGATCGCTTCAACGGGATCCTGGACGGTTCGGGGATGGGACAGGTCAGGTCGGCGGATGAATTCGAGTCCGTCCTAGAGCGGGTGACTGTTCGCCTCGCCGAGCTGGACGTGGAGCTTTCCGGTGCTCAGAACGAGCTGAGCGAGCACCAGGTCGAGAAGAGGCGTCTGGACGAGGCCGCCGACATCGTGAACAAGGAACTCCGAAGCTTGGAATCCCGACGGTCCAACGTGCCTGCCGCCACCTTGGTACTCCGAGACCGGCTTTGCGATGAGCTGGCCATCGCCGAAGACGACCTGCCCTTCGCCGGCGAGCTCATACAGGTTCGAGCCAACGCACAAGACTGGGAAGGGGCGGCCGAGCGTGTTCTCCACGGCTTCGCGCTGTCACTGCTCGTTCCCGATCGCCATTACGGGGAGGTCGCCTCCTGGATCGACGGGCATCACCTGGGGGCTCGGCTGGTCTACTTCCGGGTACCTGGAGCCGTGGCAGTGGCTGATCGGCCAGTGCGGTCGACGGCCAGCCCCCTACTGGCCGACCTTCTCGAGGTCAGGCCCGACTCGTCCTTCAGGCCGTGGCTCGACTCCGAGCTGGCACGGCGAGCCGACCACATCTGCGTCGAATCCATCGGTCAGCTTCGGCAGGTGCGCAAGGGGGTGACCCGGGCCGGTCAGGTCAAAGATCGCGATCGCCATGAGAAAGACGACCGACGCCGAATCAACGACCGGCGCGACTATGTCCTCGGCTGGAACAACGCCGCCAAGGTCGACGCACTGTTGGCCTATGCCACCGAGATCCAACAGCGGATCGCCGCGGTCGCGGAAGCCGTCGCAGCGGCGAAGCATCGCCGTGACGCGGTACAACAAAAGATTGTGTCCTTTGCCCGGTTGGAGGAGTACCCCAATTGGCACGAGCTCGACTGGCCGAGCCTGTCAGGCGAGGTGGACGACCTCAATGCTGAGAAGGACCGCATTACCTCGTCGTCGGACCGACTCAGGGCACTCCACGACGAGCGTGAGGCCGTGCGGTCACGGATCGCCGACGACGATCAGCGAAGAAATGCCCTTCTCACCAATCGAGGTGGCCTCAATAGCGATCAGCAACGATGCACCGACCGGTTGGCCGAGGTTGCCGCTTTGCTGAGCGACGAGGCCGGGGTAGCCAGAGCGGCTTCGTGGGGGGAGGCTATCGACGAGCTGCTCGGGGAAGATCGGTTGGCACTGATGAGGGAGGCCGGCAGCGTCCGCCAAGTCCAGGAGGCCGTTGGCGCTGAGCTCGCGCGACAGCGCCGCAAAGTCTCTGATGGACGGGAGGCCTTGGGGCTCAAGATCGTGACGGCGATGGGAGCTTTCCGTCAGGCATTCCCGCAAGAGGCGACCGAGTTCGACGACAACCTCGCATCAGCTGTCGAGTATCGCCAGCTCCACGACCGCGTGGCCAAAGATGACCTTCCTCGCTTCGAGCGCGAGTTCAAGCGACAGCTAAACGAAAACACCATCCGGGAGATCGCCGGGTTTTCCGCCCAGCTCAACAAGCAGGAGCAGCAGATCCGGGACCGAATCGAGACGATCAACCGGTCACTACAGGGCATCGATTACAACGAAGGTCGTTACATCCGGCTATTGCCCGACCAAACGCCAAACGTGGAAATCAGGGAGTTCCGCAGCGACCTGCGTCACTGCACGGACGATGTAGTGGGCGCCGGAGACACCGACAAGTACTCAGAGGAGAAGTTTGTTCAAGTAAAGGTCATCATTGAGCGGTTCAAAGGCCGGGAAGGCTCATCCGATCTGGACCGGGCCTGGACCCGTCGGGTTACCGACGTCCGCCAGTGGTTCGTCTTCTCGGCGTCGGAGAGGTGGCGTGTCAGCGACGAGGAGCATGAGCACTACGCCGACTCGGGTGGCAAGTCGGGCGGACAGAAGGAGAAGCTGGCGTACACCATCCTTGCCGCATCGCTGGCCTACCAGTTCAAGCTCGATTGGGGAACGGCTAGGTCCAAGGCCTTCCGGTTTGTCGTCATCGACGAGGCCTTTGGACGTGGATCGGAGGTCTCCATCCGTTACGCCTTGGAGCTGTTCACCCGGCTCGGGCTACAGTTGCTGATTGTCACTCCGCTTCAGAAAATCCACGTTATCGAACCCCACGTCTCGGCCGTCGGATTTGTCGACAATCTGGAGGGGGACTATTCCCGCCTCCTATGCCTCACCATCGCCGAGTACCGGCAGTTGAAGCGAGACCGTCTCGTTGCGGGCGCCGATGCGGTAGCCGGCGCCGCAAGTGGCGGGCCGGCCGCGTGAGGGCAGTACGGGCTTTCGCCGCACAGAAGGGAAGCGTCGTGAAGCAAACCTTCACTACATGAAGCAAACCTGGACGAACGTCGACGACGTAATCGCTGTCCTACGCAAGCGCTGGGACTCGGGGCGATACCTTTCGAATTATGCCGCCGCAGTGGCGTGGGAGCCGATTAGCGTGCCCGTGAATGCACCAACGGCCGCCGAGTTGCTCGACCGATTTGACAATGTAGTGTCCTGGGCGGCGCGGTTCGCCAAAGATAGCGGCTCGCTTGGGGGACGTCGGCCTCGGTTCCGGATTGAGTACAGGGCTATCCAGGGTCGCAACGTGGGAACGAATTTGGTTCCATGTCGGGTGTGGATCGACCGGTTTGAAGATCTCAGTGCCATCCTGGGCACGGCCGATGAGGTCCGGCGCTTGGACCAGCTACTCGAAGCAACCCGGACGGCGTTGCCGGCGCTCATGCCGTGGGTCACCTCCCGGCCTATTGACGCGCTGGCCTTTGCGGCTGAATGGGATCACGTCCTGTCTACCGTGAAGTGGATTGCAGGGTCAGACACCGGATCGACCTACCTTCGCCAGTTGGACGTTCCCGGGGTGGACACCAAATTCGTCGAAAGGCACCGTCGGCTGCTGAGCAACCTCTTGACGCAAGTGCTGCCGCCTGAACGGGTGGACGGTCGATTTACGGCCGCCGATTTTGCCCGGCGATTCGGGTTCCGGAGCAAGCCGGGAATGACGAGGCTGCGCTTCCACACCGAGTCCCGTATCCCGGTGCAGCCGAACGGCGGTGCTGCCGATCCGGCTCGGCGACCCTGTCCCGCCGGGGTTCCGGATTCCGATCCGGTGCGGGGCCGCCCGCCCTGGCTGCCTGTCGGCATCAGCGAGCTCAGCTTCAGGACCGAGGAACTGGCCGATCTCGATCTCGGTGCTGACACGGTCTTTGTGGTGGAGAACGAGGTGACCTACCTGGCCTTCCCCACTGCTCCTGGATCGGTAGTTGTATTCGGGTCCGGCTTCGTTCTCGGGGGCGTTCGCGATCTACCTTGGGTGGACGACAAGAATGTCGTCTACTGGGGCGACCTCGATACCCACGGATTTGACATCCTCGACCGCCTTCGCGCTCGGTTTCCGGCCGTCCAGTCGATCCTCATGGACGAGGCCACCCTCCTGGCCCACCGTGGACAATGGGTAGAGGAACCGAGCCCAACCCAGCGAACATTGGCCCACCTAACCGATTCTGAGGCGGCGCTGTACCGAGACCTGGTCGAGGACCGGTTCGGAGCGCATGTCCGGCTGGAACAAGAGCGGGTGCGCTATTCGCTGGTGAAGATGGCGCTGGCTCCTTGGACGGGCTGAACAATGGCAGCGCCGCGGCTCGATGCTGAGCACCTCGTCGGGCTTGCATCTACTTTGGAAGTGGCCGACGCACTCGAATGTCCCATCAAGTCCGACTGGCGACTCGGAGATGGGTCAGGTTTGTAGAAGGCTTGCAATCTGGCCAAGCAGTGGCGAGAGCAGGGATGCACCGAGCGGTATATCCGCAGGTAACAACGGTGGAGGCGATGGGACTCGAACCCACGAACCTCTTGACTGCCAGACTCTTTCGATGCTCTTTGTGTGTCCGTGACCCGTGCCGACACGAGCGCCTGACCAGGAAAGGTAGACGGCCTCGTTCATATCCATGGCTGTCGCAAGTTGTCCAGAGACGTACCACCCGTGACCAACCTGTGCCCGCGACATCACCCCCCCCGGGGGGGGGTTGCACCGCTGCAGGCCGACGGTCGGCGGGACCATTCGCGACTCCCAAACAACCCCTAAGAGGGGCCTCTCGTAGCTTCTGTGATACGAGCAGGGAGTCGTGGCTGGGCCTTGCCGCGCTTTCTGTCACTTGCCTCCGAACCTCGCGGAGCCGAGGACGTGACGGCAAGGGCTTGAGTGGGGCGCAGGGCTCTGTGCCCCACTCCGTCCAGGTCCTCACGCTCGTAGATGCCCAGGCAGCTGGGGCGTTGCCTGGCGACCAACGGCAGGCGACACGTTGCGAGACAGGCAACGGTTCGAGAGCCCCTGCAGCTAAGGAATTCTGAAGAATCTGCGTCCGACGCGCCAGGAAGGCAAATTTCGAGTTACTCTTCTACGTACACTTTCAGTTTCAGTCACCAGGGAGCGTCAATTGATCGACCAAGCCTACGAGACCTACCCGAACGCGCCTGTCCGCCGTGTCGTTCTCGAGGTACGAGTACCCGATGGCAACGAAACGCGGCTCTTGCAGCTCCCGATGCAGCGGACGTTGCGCGACCGTCTCGGATCGGACTGGGTCATTGAATCGGTTCACCAAGCCAACTTTGCCCTTGGCATGGGGCCGATGGGCCCCATGCAGGAATCAGTGCGAACGACCGTCATTCCATGCTTCCTCGTTCGTGACCGGACCGTTGGCCTCACCATAAGCGACGACAGCCTGACGCTAGAAGTCACCAAGTACGAAGGCTACGAAGCGTTTCGAGAGCTTGCCGAATCAGTGATGGCGGCCGTTGGGGACATCGTTGCTCCAGAGGGCATCGCCCGCGTAGGGCTTCGATACATCGATGAACTCCGCGAGATGGAGATAACACGTGATCGTCCCAGCGAATGGAAACGATGGGTGGACCCTTCATTGCTTGGCCCGTGCCTTACGACGATGGAAAGCGAGGGGTACCGCTCTGCTGGTTGGATCGGGATGGTCCAGTACAACATCGGAGCGAATCGACAGATGCAGTTTCGGTTCGGTCCAAGACCAGGCCCCATCCCATATCCCGACGGGCCGATTCGGCGTCCGAAGGCACCTGATCGAGGGCCGTGGTTCCTCATGGACTTCGACGCAGGATGGGAACCTGAGACCATCCCCGAATTTGATATCGGGACCGTCCTCACGACGTGTGACGAACTGAGGGCTCCTATCATGAAGCTGTTCGAACTCTTGACGACGCCGGAGCTAAAGGAGCATTTCAGAAAAGGAAACGTCAATGCCTGAAACCTCGCTTACCATTGAGGCAACAGCCGACACCGTCACAACGCCGGTTCCTTCATTCTCACCGACGGGACCTACGAGCGAACCCGTCGGTCATCCTACGTTCTCTCCGACGCGAGCCATCAATGAGCTTGTCTACCAAGCGGGCACGCTTCGTGGTGACGTAAGGGATCTCGCCCAAGACGTCGATGGCGTGCACCAATCGGCGTTTCGGGCAAAGATCGACCACCGGGCTCTCGAGTTCTCAAGCCGTCCTGTCGCCGAACTTTTGGCGGACCTGGGAGACATGGGATTCGCATGGCGCGACATTGCGCGAATTCTTCGAGTCTCTGTACCGGGCCTCCGACGATGGCGTTTGGGTGAAGCGCCGCGAGGGGAAAACCGCCTTGCGGTGGCGCGCCTGGTCGCACTTGTCGACATCCTGGCCACCATGCCGATCGACGACGTTGCTAGCTGGCTGGAAATGCCATTGGTGGATGGCATTTCGGTGAGCCCCCTAGATGTCATGGCAGATGGAGCGTCCGTTGAGCTCTGCGAGCTGTACCAGGGACACATCAGCCCGGAAGACTTACTGGATCGGTACCGACCCGGATGGCAGACTCGATACGACTCGGACTACGAGGTGTTTGAGGCCGAGGATGGAGAGTTGGCCCTGAAGCCAAAGCAGGCTGGAACGGGTGCCGCTCGTAACGTATGACACCCCGGATGACCTCTACGTTGCTCGTGGTACGCCGGTTGACCGTTTTCGGCCGTTGTACACGGGCGATGTTTTCGCGGACGTTCGGATTCCGGAGGTTCAAGACTTTGGATTGGCAATGGTCATATCACAGTCGTGCACAATGCGAGGCGTTGGGGGTCGTCTGGTCGAAAAGGTCCTCGCCGTGTCAGTTCAGGCAGCTGATCCAAAGCCACCGAGTGTTTGGGTTGATCGGTATCTGAAGTGGATGCCCCTCCCGGATTTAATTGAGCGCGAGCATCACGAGGCACACTTTCGAGAGATGGGCCAGGTGAAGACTGACATACTGCGCCTAGAGAACCGCATCGCGTGTTTGAGTGCGTTCGGTGTGAACATGCTGCATCAACGGCTTATTTTCAACTTGAGTCGCGTAGAAATCAGGCTTGACGAAATTGCAGATTACACCGCGCATAACTATGAAGAGGCTGACCTTCAAGAAGAGTTCACTCGGACGGTGTGCTCTGCTGGAATCGATGAAGACCGAGCGCAAACTGCGTTCGAAGAGTTTATGTCAACATCTCCAGTCGGGGAGGCTGGGCGCTCACGGCGAAAAGACCTCCGGGACAAATCGCTCCGGCCCTCTGTCCGCCGGCAGTGCCGGGAGGAAGCTGAGCGTATCGCGAGGGGTGTGGCTTAGCGGGAGGGGCTAGCTGGTGGCTACCTGGTCACGGCGACATATGTTCGAATCAGAGCACGAACCTTGTGACACCCTTCCGGGCGTGAAGTTCAGGGGACAAGCGTTTCGAAGTATCCCAGATCGCCAGGCATGCGCCAGAAGTAAGCACATTGCCAGGAGCGGTTTGCATTTCTGGCGCTTCAGATCTGGCGGGGTCTGGCGACGCGCTCTAGCCGGTGCTCGCAACTGTTGGTGCGCCGTGGCCGGCACTCATGCGGGACGCTGGATTTAATCCGGTTCGGTCAGTCCCACATATCGCTCGAAGAGCACCGAAAGGCGTTCTGCCTGAGTGCGAACCTTTCGGCGAGGTCCGACGAAGAGGGGGTCTACGACACGATCCAGGCGCCTGTGAGCGAGCACGAGGTCTGGAGGCGTCGCCAGAGGGTCGTACAGGTCCGCCAGACTGTCATCGGGATGGGATGAGCGGGCGTCGAGGACCTCCTGGGCCGCATTGGCGACCGCCAGGCGTTGCTTCGCAGTAGGGCTTGGGAACGGGAACGTGTTGTACACGACCTCAACACTGAAGCGGAGCCGATCTTCGAGTTTTCCGCCGATGGCCTCCTGCCACGCCGAAAACATTGCGGACTGCATCACCCCGAACAAGTAATTATCAGCTTCGGCGATCGCGATAGTCGAATCTGAGGCAATAACTTCGGGGGGCATGAAAACCATCGGGATGAGGTTGCGGTTCTCTGAGCTGTGGCGCGGAACGCACAAATAACGCGAGTCGGGTTGGCGAATCTCGCCGAACAGGTAGGGAGTGTCCGCCAACGCCCGGGTGGCCGCTCGCGTTGACTTCTGACGGGCCGCCTGGACCACGGCGACGCGGCGACGTATTTCTGGAGATGCCCGTCGGTCGGCCGCGGTTGAATCAACCAGCCACAAACACCATCGGCTCTGCCCGTGCAGCAGTTGTCGCGTGCAAGCAATCTCGCGCAGGTATTTCGCCGCGATGGGGTCACTTTCCCGAATGGTCGCCGCGTCTTCGTCGTTGAAGAGGAACTCACCGCCGTCGTTGGGCATGGAGCCGAAGCTTGCCTTAGGAACAGGACCCAAGGGCGTGTTGCGCCCCTTGACGTAAAGGATTGGAGCATCCGCCAAGTAAGGGTTGATGCTCTTGGCTTTAGATTCGATTGGATCGCTCCTATGATCCGAGTAGTCGAACAGCCGTAGGGGACCGAGCCATTTACCCCAGGCGATTCCCACGATGACAACCGCCACTTGAGCACTTCCGCGGGCTTCACTTGACCACGTAAAGGACCGATGAGCGAAACCGATCGTGTAACCCTTGCCGATTATCCGAGGCCAGATTATGGGAACCTGTTCGCCTTGGACAAGTGAACTGGTCGACACGAAAGAGATTTTAGCTGCGGTCTCCTTCGCATATTCAGTGACTCGTTCATACCATGCCGCGACGTAGTCGAGTTCACCGGTCCCCTTCGCGCCCCCGAAGACACGGGTCATGTCAGATTGTTGCTCTGAGGTGCGTCGTTTTTTCCCGATGAAAGGGGGATTACCGTAGATATAACTTGCGCGTGTCGCGGGTAAAACGTCGTTCCAGTCCATGTCCAGCGCATTGCCGACTACGATGGTCGCGCTCGTTTGAAGCGGAAGGTCAACAAGATTGACACCGAATGATCTTGCCATAGCTTCGTTTTCCAAGTGATCCATTAGGTACATCGCCGTTTGTCGCCCGCCACGTTCGATGAGCATGAAGGCGACACGATGCATGAACACGTAGGGAGGGCGTGATGCTCGCCAGCGTGTCGTCCTCGTGGCGATCGTGTCGTTGCGATCGGGTTCGCGGGCGCGCCAAATAGAGCTCACACCGAAGCAATCAGCCGTCAGGGACGCTCGCGAGCAGCTGGCCGCGGCTGACCATGGTGATGATCTGCCATGGCGGGGCGCCGACGAGCCCCAGGGCGCGGGTAGCCGTGGCGGCGGCATGCCCGAGGGCGTCGACCGTTTCGGCGAGCTCCGTCTCCCTGACCGGCATCGGGCCTTGGCCCACGTCGAGCTCGGTGGCGGCGAGGAGGCCGGCCTCCCGCAGCCAGCCTGCGCTCCGCCTGGCCCGGCGCAGCCAATTGCGGACCGTCGACTCCGGCCGGTTCAGCTTCGCCGCGATCCTCCGGTGCCCGGGGCCTTTGGCCGCCATGAGCAGGGCGGCTCCGATCGACTCCACCGAGTCGCGCCGCCGTGGCAGGCACTCGGCCGGCAGGACCACCTGAGTCCTCCCGCACTCGGCGCAGATAACGCGCCGGGGCCGCAATGAGGTGTGCGATCCATCCAGCTGGCGGATGAGGCGCGCCCGAGCGTGCGCCCACGGCCGCAGCCGCCCGCCGCAGGGGCAGCAACGCCTTCCCGAGGCGATCTCGGCCAAGGCCCAGTCCTCGTAGAGCACGATGATCACAGCTGCGTGCCTCCATGGTCGCCAGCATCGCATCCGCCCTCGGCGGGCGGGAGGGCCAACTCGTGTTGGGAGACTGGCCGATGATCGGCGCCGCTGCAAGAGCTCGACATGTCAGCCCGCGGAAGGATCGGACGAGCGCACGGCGCTGCCGCCACGTTGACCACGAAGAACGTGCTCACGTTCGGTGGCGGCGGGGGGGTTACTGATGCTCAACGAGCGAGACGCTCAACACCGTTTCCGCGATGCGTGCTGGAAACTCAACTATCTCGATGCCGAAGAACTGGTCAACGTCGATCTTTCGCCAAGCCTCGAGGTCCAAGGTTTGCTGGACCGTTTCGCCGTGGAGACGGTGCAGAAGAGCGATCTCAAGCTGCCGTAGCTCCCTGTAGGCAATTACAAGGAAGTTTCCGCAGCCGCACGCCGGGTCAAAGAAGGTCAGCGAGCGCAGCTTGGCATGAAAGTTCCGCAGCTTTGCCGCCGAATTCCCGCACGCTTCGAACTCGGATTTCAGATCGTCGAGGAACAGGGCAGAAATGACCTTCATTATGTTGCGCTCGGTGGTGTAGTGCGCTCCGAGTGACCTGCGCTCATCGTGGTTCATCACCGACTGGAACATAGAGCCGAAAATAGCGGGGCTAATTCTGGACCAGTCAAAGTGCGTAGCCCGGAGCAGATGTTCACGCATATCCCGGTTAGTATCAGGAGGTTCAAAGTTTGTTTCGAAAAGGCCACCGTTTACGTACGGAAATGCAGCAAGATCCTCATCCAGATTGTGTGATCGTTTAGATTCTGGTTGATTCAGAACCCGAAACAGGCGACCGAGCCACATTCCAAGGTCGGATCCGTCTTCGGAGGTGCGGTTTCGGAGAAAATCGCCCCACGCCTGTCGAGGCCAAAGCCCAGTTGAATCGCCGAATAGTAAGAAGAGGATGCGCACTATGAATGCCCCGAGCTTCTCGCCGACGTAACCGTCCTTCTCCAGTTCCAAGTAGACGTTGCCAAGCAATTCTGCAGCCTGAACATTGACAGCGTCTTCTTCTTCGAAACGGCGAGTGGTGTAACCGGCGAGAAACAGAAAGCGATCGATCTCATTGGGGAGGTTCGCCAGTGGGAACTCAGCCACGTCTTCAGGATCTTCTAGATCCAGCACGTGCATGTTGGCGAAATCGCTGACCACAATCAGACGGGGCAGCTCTGTGTCAGCAAGAGAATCGACATAGTCGAGGGCTTGGTCCATAGCCTTCTCTAGGTTCTGACCAGCAGATTTCTGTTCCGCCAATAACATCCCAGGCCAAAGCAGATCAATTGTGCCTCGCCCACCGGTTGACGCACGATGGGCGTCGCGCTCAAATGCGGCCGTTGATCGACGGCGGTTGACTCCGAAGAGGGCTAAAAACTCCGTCCAGAAGGTCTGTGCCTCACTCTTCTCGGAAGTTTCGTTAGCCCACTCGTGGGCGAACTGGATGGCGAGTGCTCGAATGTCATTTCGGCTGGGCCTTGCCATTCGCCACCTCCGGGGCACCCCGGGGATCGGCACGATCCGATCATCACCCGGCGATGTTCGAGAGCGTACAACAGGCAACGTGCAGGGTTGAGGAGTTATCTGTTCGGTCCAGAGAGGCTTTCGTCTCCATCAGTCTGAGGCTGTCACGAGGCAGTTGGCGCGCACCCCTCTCATACGACAATTCTCAGGATGACGAAAGTGACGGTTTCGCCACGGGGCTTCGGCGCGGGACGGCGGGGCACGGATGCGGGCGCAAGGAGACGAACATCAACGGCATGTAGTCAAGGGCGAAATGGTGATCGCATGCGGCGTCCACCATGACGCAACAAGCGCGGAGTTCGGGGACAGATCGCGTCTTGTGGGTTGGCACCAATGGGCCGCGGATCAGTCGAAGCGATCTTTCCAGCACTGATCGCAAAGCCAGCCTCCGGAGGAAACCTGATGCCACTCGCGGGCGTGGTCGGTCGAGCAGCCGTTGTAGAGGCGCAGGATTCCATGGCTATCCCATTTCCGTCCGTTGAGGGCCCTACGGTGACCCATCGGGCTCATTGCGCGATCCGAACGTGATTGACAGGTGCCGGGGCGTCCGAGGGCGTCCGGATGTGGTGCGAAGTCTCTCCACAACCGCCAAGCACCGGGACTTGGCGAGTGTGCACCGGCAGCATTTCATCGTTCAGGCATAATCCCTGCTCGGCCTCGGTGGCGTCATGCTCGCCGTCGCCATACTCGCCATGACTGGCAGAGAGGGGTTGGCGAGCATCGGCCGGAGGATCCCACCAGACGACGGCGCCCTTGCCGAAACCATCACGGCGCAGCGTCACACCTTCAACGTCACGAGCCCTATCGAGGGTCCGGCCCTTGATACCCTCCTGCTCCCCGAGCTTCTTGGCGTCCTGGGCCCTTACGGAGCCGTTCGCCATGAGGTTGACCACGAACCTCCGGGCGTCGGTTAGAGCACCCCGCTCCTCGTGGGAGGTGGTGGCCAGCAGGCTCTCACTCGTGTGGGTGCTCGTGCCGAGCCAGCGCACCCTTGCACATCCGAGATCGGGAACGGACCCCAGCTCGTAGACGAGCGCCTCCGGCTCGGCGGCGATGTTGGTGCCTTGGGACACCAGCACCCTCCGGTCCTTGTCGTCGGGGTCCACCGCGACGAGCAGGATCGAACGCGCTGCCCCGGCGATGCCGATTGACCCACCCCCTCGGTACAGTGCCGACCCACCCTGGGACTTGTTGAGGTGACGGAGCACAAGGATGGCGGTGCGGGTGTTCTCGGCCAGCTTCGCCAGAGGCATGAGCGCACGGCGCACGTCCTGGTCCTTGTGCCCGTCGACAGCGGCACCGAGGTATGCGTTGAGAACATCCACGATCACCAGTGCCACCCCGTAACGAACGATCAGCGACTCCAGCGCGTCGATGTCCTGTGGCAGCGACGGTGGGCGAATGCCGCCGGGGTTGCCGTCGCCACCATCCACTGCAACCGACTCCCATGCGTGCACCCGGCCCGCGTCAGCACCGGCGGCGTCGAGCCGTGGGCGTACCGTGTCGGCCAGCCCGTCCTCTGCGGTCAAAAGGAGTACGGACCCGACCTCGGGCACGTACCCGTCCGGAAACGCCGTGCCGGTCGTCACCCGGGCGGCCACATCGATGGCCAGCGTCGACTTCCCGACCTTGGGGTCGCCTTCCAGGATCGTCAGCTTGCCGCGAGGAATTCGACCGTGCCACAGCCATTCGACCCGCTCTGGCTTAACGTCCGCGAGACGGACAATCCCGAGGTCGTTGCGAGGTCGCCGGGCAGCACCAATTGCCTGCTTCTTCCCTCCGGGCGTCGTTCGCCGTGCTGGCGCCGCGGGCAATGAGGCTTCATGACCGCCCGTAGTCGATCTGACCTTTGGCTCGCGCACGGGCACGTTCGAACCTATTGCGGCCCTGGGCGTTCCGTCTGGTCCGTACGCCTCTTCGAAACTGGCTACAGCGTCCATCAGCGCGAGCGGGTCGGAACGGTGGTGCGTGTCGGGTGTTCACGCATCGGCACTGAGTAGGCGCCTAACGGCCGCCGTCGGGATCACCTTACGGCTGCCGACCGAGATCACCTGGAGATCGATTTCGCCTCTCCGCATGGCCTGCCTCAAAGACGTTGCTCCGACGCCGCATAGTGCCGCTGCTTCACTCACCGAGAGAGTGGGGCGCCGCAACAGTTCCTCAAGGTCTTCGGTTGCGTAGGGGGTCCGCTGTTTCATGTCTCGGGTCCTTTCGTCAGGTTCAGGGTTGCGCCAAGCGGCGGCGTCCTGTACCGTAGCGGCATAAAGAGAAACATGTGACGCATTACTCGCAACGCATTAGCAGAGCGTGGCAACCCAGAGAGGGCGCACCTTGACGCGGCAGCTAGGTCCGGCGATGGCGGTTCACCGGAAGTTGGGCGCAAGTGGCGACTCGATGCGCTGGAACGTGCTGTTCCCCAACGAAGGGTTCACCGTCGAGGTGACGATGAAGGTGGTGAACGAACTGCCGGAGATCGTGGGCCTGTCAATCGAAGCACTCCGCGAAGAAGTCGCCTTGGATCAAATCTTCGGAACGGAATCACCGACGATCATTACCGCCGAGCTGCTTCGCCGGATTCCGCTGTCACGGTTGAAGGCGGCGTGCCTGACCGACCTGGCGGGTCACAGCGAGCCCTCTTTTCTCGACACTCTGCGCGAACCGCCTAAGCGGGGGCAGGCACCCATCCCCATCCACAAGCTCAGGGAGGTTGCAGCCGTCTACGAAGAAGCGGTCAAGAAGCTTGAGAACCCCACCGGAAGGATCGTGGACGAACTAGGGCTCAAGCCAGCGACGGCAAGAAAGTATGTCGCCCGGGCTCGCAAGCTTGGACTCCTCGGTTACCCCGACAGACCAGGGGTGGCGGGCGCATCAAGTGGGGAGAGTCCGATCACCGGTCGGACGACCCCTCAAACGAAGGGACAGCAACAATGAGATCCGGAATGGTCGAACAGCGCCACGGGCGAGCGTGCACGAACAGCGGGCGATGCGGGTGTTCGTGGTCATACAGGGTTGACGTACCTGAAACGATTGACGGCAGGCGCCGCCAGATTAGAAAGGGCGGCTTCCCCACCAAGACCGCCACGCGGGAGGCTCTGGCAGAGCTACAGCGCCGTTTGGCGAACGGTGAGGAGGTCGGCGGGTCACTTACCGTCGCCGCGTACCTTGAGGAGTGGATCGCAGCCAAAGCCGCGGCCGGGCGGCGGGGCTCGACGCTCGCTCAGTACCGCATCTACGTCGACAACTACCTCGCGCCAGCCCTGGGACACGTCCGGCTGTCCGAGCTGCGGGCCAGGCATGTCGATCACTTGTTGGAGCAAATGGAACGGGAGGAACGGGGGCTCCCCACTCAGCACCGCGTCTTGGCGGCCCTTTCGTCAGCCTTGAGCACCGCCGTGCGTCGGCGCTTGATCTCGTCCAACATCTGCCGCCAAGTGGAGATCGCACCGGAGCGGACTCCCACCCGTCCCGTCTACGACCCCAAGCAGCTCGCACTGTTCCTGGCCCACGTCGCGGACGACCGGCTGGCCGCTCTCTGGCGGCTCTACGCAGTCATCGGCCTACGTCGGGGCGAGGCGCTGGCCCTCACCTGGGCGTCGGTGAATTTCGAAGCAGGCACCATTCGTGTCGAGCGGTCTCTAGGCACCGTGAACGGGCGCCTGGCCTGGGGGCCGCCCAAGTCGGAGAGCGGCCGGCGTACCGTGGCCCTCGATGCGGCCTCCGTGGGCATCCTCCGCACCCACCGAGCCCACCAGAACGCCGAGAAGCTGGCGTTGGGCGCTGGCTACTCCGACCACGATCTGGTGTTCGCACGGGAGGATGGTGAACCGCTCCGACCCGAGTGGGTGACCAAGCGGTTTCACATCCTCACCACGGCCGCGTCACTGCCGAGAATCCACCTTCACGATCTGAGGCATTCAGCCGCCTCCATGGCCCTGGTGGCCGGCGTGCCCATGAAGGTGGTGTCCGAGAACTTGGGACACTCGACGCTCGCGGTGACGGCCAATGTCTACAGCCACGTGACGAGCGATCTCGCAAGGGACTCCGCGGAGCGTGTCGCAGCAGTACTCGCTTCCAACGCGATGTGACCAAACGGTGCCCGCGGCACCAGTTTGGCGGCAGCCGAAGGCGTTCGCACCATCGCTGGCCTGCGGTTTCGAGTGGAGGCGATGGGACTCGAACCCACGAACCTCTTGACTGCCAGCCAAGAGCTGGGGGTTCATCGGGGTCCGCACTAGTCCGCTCACCTGGAGATTCTGTCTGTAGGGGTACGTTCCGGTTCGTGAAAATCTGGTCCCGTTGCTTACATCGTTGCTTACATTCCAGGGAGACGGTCGGCCGCCGACGTTGTATGGGACTGGAGTGGAGGGCCGGTCACCCGTCCTACCGCGGTGAACCGGAAACTTCGTCGAGAGCGCTCGTGACGGCACGAATCGGGTCGGCCCCTAAGCCCGGCGACCAACAGCGTCGGCGGCACCTGGCCGGGCGTCCACACCTGCCCAACGGAGTGTTCCCCACCATCCCATACGGTGGACGCTGATGCAGGAAGAGCCAGCTTTGGCTCCCGTTAGCCGGGATCACGAGCTCGAAGTCAGGTCGGAGGAAGTTGACACCGAGGTAGTGGAGCGCTTTTCGAGTACCGTCCGCTTCGCTCACCAGGTGATTTCATCGGTTCCGCAGTTTGCCGGCGTCCCTTCAACCAAGGTTGAGGCCGTTATTGCCAACGACTTCGTGGCAACCGTCCAGCGAGTGCTCGGCGACAGCGGCCAGCAGGGCGATCCGTACGTTGTGGAGCGGCTCGGGGGGTTCGCGGTGGCCAAGACCATGCGGACGTCCCACGACTACTCGGCTCACACGGTGGTCTTCAATGCCACACTGTGGCGGGCCGATTCCAACCCGGTGTCACCCTTTGGGTTGCTCCTCGCAGCGCACGAGATGAGCCACGTCATGCTTGGCCGGTCCCGCTGGGCGTCGGGCGCCTTGGAGCGGGTGGCGTTCCCCTCGGTGACGCCAGTCGAGTCTGCTCGGTCAATGGTGCGTACCGCGGTGGAGGAGTTCCGAGCGGACATCCTCGCAGGCATGGCGTTGGGTATTGCTGCTTCGACGACAGTCGACGGTGAAACCAGGCCGTCCCGGCCCGGAGACGTGATTGGACGCGACGGCTACCGGAACCAGCTGGCCTCGGTACTGGATGCCAACGTGTACCCCGGCTGGCCGGATACGGTGCACCGCTATCGCACCCGCCAGATCCCTCTGGATCAGATGTGGAAACACATCGGACAGTCGACCGACCAGGTCCTTACCCTCCTTGTGCACTGTGAGGCGGAGACCCACTTCGCAGAGGGGTCCACGGGTGTGTTCGATGGAGCCATGGAGGAGCACCGGGGCGTGGAGCTGTACCTCCGGCCGACCTGGGAACCGATTATGGAGGGGCTCTCTTCCCAAGGGGTCCTACCAGACTTTTCTGACACGCTGTCGGCTGAATTGGAGCTTCTTGACGTCGCCGAGGCGGCAGTCATCGCCATGTGGGAACGCCTCGGGCTGACCATGGACATCAATGATCAACGCGAGTACGCCATCTGGGTTAGCGAACCCGAGCGGTAGCCGTCGCTCGGTCGGGCTCACGTTGGGGAGCCAGCTCGTCAGCTCATCAGGGGGCTGGATCGGACAGCTTCGTCATCGATCATTACGGTTCCGCCCTGCTGCGCTTGGCACCACGGCTTGTATGCCTATGGGGCCGCCCCAGCCTCCCCGGGTGCACCATGACACCGACCAGCCGGGGGTCTTCTAGCCTCAGTGACGCACCATCCCGTGCAGCCGCAACGCAATGAGTCAGGTCGCCCACGAGCCCCCCAGCCACCGCTTGATGTTCCAGGCGACGGTACTTGAGGCCGGCCTCCGTTTCCTCCGCTTTGTGCCCTTGACGGGTGGGGGGTCCCCGGGTGCCCTGCTGGCGCTGCCGGCGGGGCTGTCCTGCCGCAGGACTGAGGGGATCCCCAACATGCCATCCAAAGGAGAGCACGACCGCCGGAACAGGTACGGCTGGGTCGCTGCCCTGCCAGCCCAGACTCTTCGGGAGCTCGCTGCTCTCGCCGAGCGGTCCGAACGCCTCGAGTTCGACGACCCAATTTTCGGGACAACGCGGTGCTGCGAACACGGTGCTTTCGAGTTCAGCCTGACGCCAGTCCGAAACGCACCATTTCCGTCCCACATGTCAAGCGGCCGGGCGTTCACCCAGGTTCGTACCATTCCGCTGACCTGGGGGGTTCTGTATAGCGGGATCCGCCGCCGTCCCGACGCTCTCGTTTTGCGGCGAAGGCTCTCCTCCGACAGGCAGTCGTCATCCGTGGCGCACTTGTTACGAAACCTTGGAGATGGCAGAGAGGTACTCCTCTATGTACACTCGCCGGACTAACGGCGGAGCCGCCCACATGGCGGGCTGTTACTTCTCGCCGCCCTAGGAGGGAGAAGCGGGGATATGCCAAGGTTCAGACTGCACGCTCATGTTGCCCTTAGTGCCGTCTCGGCACTTGCACTAGTCCTTGCGGTGACCGTCAGTGCGTCGCTGATAAGTGGCGGCGTTGCCGCATCTGCTGGTGTTCGGTCGTCAACCTCCTTGCCACTGCCCACTACTCAGTCAGAGCCCGGGCCGGCTTCGCTAAGCGTTGGTGGCCTCTCCTGCGGGATCAAGACCACAGGGATGGTGACGTGCTGGGGGTACACAGCAAAAGGTGACACCAAGCCTCCCTTGGACACCTTCACCCAGGTAGCCGTCGGCGTCCACTTCGTCTGTGGGGTGAAGACGACAGGGACCGTCGTCTGTTGGGGAGACACACGAGGCGGGGAAACCAGTCCTCCTTCAGGCACCTTCACCCAGGTGAGCGCTGGCAATGGTTTTGCTTGTGGGATTAAGACCAACGGGAAATTGGACTGTTGGGGAGGCGCAGCCACAGGAAACCTGGCTCCCCCCTCGGGCACCTTCACCCAGGTGAGCGCCGGATACACAATTGCTTGCGCCATCAGGACAACAGGGGCGGCGTCGTGTTGGGGCAACGCCACAATCACCGAAAAGGTGCCGTCAGGAACGTTTACTCAGGTTAGCGCTGGCGTCTTCTTTGCCTGCGGTGTCAAGACCACAGGGATGACTGCTTGTTGGGGCAGCACAGTCGGAGGAGATACCAAGTCACCCTCGGGCACCTTTACTGAGGTGAGCGCCGGTGCCTGGTTCGCTTGCGGAGTCCGGACTACGGGCACGGCAATCTGTTGGGGGCGTACAACAGGAACCCAGGACCTTGACGTGGCCACTGGCACCCTCTCGTCAGTGAGCGCAAGCGCATACACATTCTACGCATGCGGAATCAGGGATACAGGTGCGGCAGTTTGTTGGGGGACCACATTCACAGGCAACACCAAGCCCCCGTATGTGAACTTTGGCCGCCCTCAGGTGAGTGTCGCCCCTGGGTTCGCCTGCGGAATCAAGACCACAGGGCAAGTGGACTGTTGGGGACACACAACATCAGGGGACACCAAACCCCCTATGGGAACATTTACTCAGGTGAGCACTGGTTTCGATTTCGCGTGCGGAATCAAGACCACGGGACAGGTGGCGTGCTGGGGATACACACTCACAGGGGACGGGGACACCAAGCCCCCTGCCGGCACTTTCACTCAGGTGAGCGCAGGAGGCGGTTTCGCCTGCGGAATCAAGACCACAGGAGCGGTGGCGTGCTGGGGGCATACAGCCACAGAGGGCACTAAGCCACCCTCGGGCACCTTCACTCAGGTGAGCACTGGTGGCGCGTTCGCGTGCGGTGTTAAGACCACAGGCCAGGTTAAGTGCTGGGGGTACACAACAGGCTTTGGGACCACCGAGGCACCCTCAGGCACCTTCACCCAGGTGAGTTCCACAGACCTTCACACTTGCGGGATCAAGACCACAGGGTTGGTGACGTGCTGGGGCCTCACAGTCACAGCGGACAACAAGCCACCCTCGGGCACCTTCACTCAGGTGGGCACTGGTTTCGATCTCGCGTGCGGTGTTAAGACCACAGGCCAGGTGAAGTGCTGGGGGTACACAGTCACAGGGGACAACAAGCCGCCCTCGGGCACCTTCACCCAGGTGAGCGCCGGAGACGACGCGTGCGGAATCAAGACCACGGGACAGGTGGCGTGCTGGGGGGGGAACACAACTACAGGGATAAACAGGCCGCCGAATCTGGTGACCCAGCTGGCTACGACCTGGACGAAACAATTTCCATCTACAAGTCCAACAGCGTCAGCAACAGCGTCAATGGCTTACGACGGGGCGACGGGCGACGTGGTTCTCTTCGGTGGCTACCACATTGGTGGCGACCTTGGTGGCACCTGGACCTGGAACGGGACGAATTGGACGGAACGTCACCCAGCCACAAGTCCATCTCCTCGTTTTGGAGCTTCGATGGCCTACGACCCGGCTTCTGGGACCATGGTGCTCTTCGGCGGACGACACCCAACAGGAAATCTTGCCGAAACCTGGACCTGGAATGGCACAAACTGGACCGAACTTCATCCCGCCACAAGCCCAACAGCCAGGTTCTACTCATCAATAGCTTACGACGCGGCTACTAAAAGCATCGTCCTCTTCGGTGGAGAAGTGGGTCCGACACACGACCTCGCCGATACGTGGTCCTGGAATGGCACAAACTGGACCGAGCTTCACCCGGCAACAAGCCCAACACCCCGATTCCTCGCACAAATGAGCTACGACACGGCTACGGAGAACGTTGTCCTTTTCGGAGGAACAGGCGGCTACTCCAAGCCCATGTGGATCTGGAACGGGACCAACTGGTCCAGTGAATCGTCGAAGACATCCGCCAACACGTGTCTCTCTTCCATGGCCTACGACACAGTTGTGCAAGCTCTTGTCCTCTTTGGGGGTTGCGGAACACCGCTCCCTAAAACAACGTCGGCATGGACCGCCACAAACTGGGTAACGCTCTCGCCGGCCACAAGTCCACCGGGTCGGGTGACCGCGGATATGGCTTACGATGCGGCCACCGGGACTATGGTTCTCTTTGGAGGAGCCACTGGAAAGCTAGCTTTCTTGGCCGACACCTGGACCTTTGGCCCGAACACTTCTACAGAGACCCAGTCGATCGCCGTTAAGACAGTGAAAGGGTCGCAGGCTTTCGGCTCTTCAACACCAACCTTCTCGGGCATCTACACAAAGCCCACAGGGGCAACAATCACGGGCACCATCACCTGCACGACTGTCACCCCGGGGACAAGGTCGATTAGCTCGACGCTGGCTGCTGGCAGCTACACCGTCAAGCCCACATCTTGCTCTGGACTGGTCGCCACCACAGGGCACTACGTGTTCGACTATGTAGCCAAGGCCACAGGGTTCGTCGTCTATAAGCCACCGCACTTCACCACCGACTCACCGCCCACCAAGGCCACGGTCGGCAAGTCCTACGCCTACACCTTCGCGGCATCGGGGAACCCCGCCCCCACCTACGCCCTCGAAACAGCCCCGACATGGCTCTCGATCAACCCGAGCAGCGGAGCGGTGTCGGGCTCCCCGCCGGCGATGACCACCACATTCAGCTACACGGTGAAGGCCACAAACACAGTTACACCGTCAGCTGTGGCCGGACCGTTCACAGTCACCGTGTACACGGTCCCCGCCACCCCGAGCGCGGTGACGGCGAGCCCCGGAGTGACCTCGGCCACCGTCTCGTGGTCTGAGCCGGCCACCGGCGGGACGCCGACCTCGTTCACCGTCCAC
>Ga0181536_10001644_pt1 | contig 25953 bp, 25 predicted proteins | sample PEATcosm2014_Bin_41_FD_121105 | JGI IMG/M metagenome (GOLD analysis project Ga0181536, IMG submission 121105) | Peatland microbial communities from MTU Mesocosm Facility, Houghton, MI, USA - PEATcosm2014_Bin17_60_metaG | ecosystem: Environmental > Terrestrial > Soil > Wetlands > Peat | place...
TCCACGCCTGATGAACCACCGGCACCAGTGGCTGGAGATTCCCCATCAAAATCGTTATCGTCTTGACACCAGCGCCTCATGAAAACCCCGCGGCTTTTCGACGCCTAAACTAACTGCCATTCTGGTCTGACCCCGCTCTATCTCGCGGCGCGAAACGATCGCAAGGAGATTCTGGATTTTCTAATTTCCGCAGGGGGCAATCTGACCGTTTATGGCCCTCCCAATCCGGTGGGGACGAGGTTGACTCCACTCATGGCTGCGGCCTCCATGGGCCATCCAGACATGGTGGAATTGCTGCTCCAGCGTGGAGCGACGACCGAGCAGGCCAACAATATTGGTGACACCGTACTGATGTTGGTGGCCAGATCCGAGGCCCCGGAGATGGTGAAGTTGCTCCTCTCCAAAGGGGCCAAGGTGAATGCCAAGGGCAACAGAGGGCGCACCCCATTATTCTACGCCGCCTACAACGGAGCATTAGAAAACATCAAACTCCTCCTCGCCGCCGGAGCCGATCCAAATGCCGCCGCGCCGGATTCGGATGATTTGGATGCGCCTGTCTATGACGCAGCCACCGTGGCCCAACGACAAAATCATCCGTTGGCCGAAGCCCTGATCAGGGAGGCGCAATCCAAAGCAAGCGGTTCCAAAAGGTGAGAACAACTCTCGCCGCTTTTCAAGTCCGCGCACAGTTCGCGCGCCCGCTGATTGTCATGCTCCGCCGCCGTGTCCACCACGACAAAACCGGGCAGCAGATTCTGCAGGTTCAAGGGCATGTGCGTCTTGGCGGCGGCCTTGCGACGGCGATGCTTCGCCCAGTCTAGGCATGTTTTCCAAAACCAGGTTTTGAGCGAGGCAAGTCCCACGGGAACAGGAACCAAGCCCGGCAGATGTAAACCGCACCTTGCATAGACTCGCTCCCGGTGTTGTCCATTACTGCCGTCTGGCTCCGGTCTTCGTACTGAGGCTCGGCGCGTTTTCATAGGTCGAACGATATTTGGTCATCTTCCCAATGCCCAGGGTTGACTTGGGTGGCATTGTAGCTCAGTCATTGTTCCTTTGCAAACTCGGCACGGCGGAGCACGGGCATCTGGGCCAGCATAGCAGGAAGTGACGCAACGAGCACAGCACGATGTGCGTGCTGCTGCTCATGTTGCCGATTATTAAGTCTCCCGATTTGCCATGCAGAGAAATCCCATGTCGTTGCCCCTATTGGGAAGAATAGCCCTGGCTGACTTGCTTGGCCTCGCCAGGGCGTGCAGGACCACTGGGACCACAGGGGGCTCTTTTGTCTCTATCGCGACGCGTCTTCCCGCTCTTGTGCGCTCTTTTGAGCACGAGGTTTAGAAATGGCCATCCGTTTTAAAAGACCTGCCGCCTTCTGTCTCCCCGGACTCTATCGCGGTGGCGATCACGCTCTTGACTCTTCGTCTCTGATTCCTGATTGTCGGAATTTATTACAAATCGACAGATTATTTCAGAAGTGCTTTGTCATTAATGTTTTATTCATGATCCACAGCATGTTTATACCATGGTTTGATGCCGGAGCGTCGGAATTCATTACAAATCGGCAAATTATTTCGCAAGTGCTTCGTCATTAATGTTTTATTCGTGACCCACCAGCAAGTTTATAACATGATTTGTCGCATTAATATACATGATCAGCTATGCTTATGTGCATGTTGCCTTGAATAAGCGGTTATACTTTTCATATCATATTGAATGTTAGTCACTTATGTGAATGAGCCAGGAATGAACTCTTTCGATGTTCTGTTGGCACTGGAAGTGCTGACTCCGAATTGGCTTTTGGTTCGGAACGGTAGTTATATGAGGTGCTTGATGGAATATGAGATCGGTTCCGAAGTATACACCAGGTTCGGCCGTGAGTAAGGTTGATGAGCAAAGATCTTGGTTTTGCGTAAAGATTCATAGCCAAGAATGATCCAACAGAAGTCAGCAGTCTTGCAAAGGTCTTGGACGTCAAGGCTTTTAGCCTTCAGATATAGGCTCGCCGCCGGCACCCAGGAGTTGGGTGTCCGGCGATTCCCACAAACCGAGATCTTGCTGGATCCAATTGTCCGAGATTCAGCCCCGTTGATAGTTCCCACGCTGATGGTGGACTCAAGGCGGCAAGTTGGCAAGCGGTCGCAAAATGCGGCACGGCAGGCGTGGTGTAAGAAAACGCGGGTAGTGTAGAATTACAATAGCAGCGGTTAAACGACCATGTGCGGAGCTTTGTACAAACGCAATTTGGATAAACCGATTGAGCTAGCCTTCGGGGGGAAATCACGTCTGATCAACCTATGACTACTGAAACCATAGTGCAGATTGTGCCTTCGCTGCCACCCCAGATCGACGGCGTTGGCGAATATGCGATGAACCTGGCCATCCGTCTGCGCAAATCAGAGGGCATCCAGACTCAATTCATCGTGTGCAATCCTCAATGGAATGGGCCGGAGCGGCTCGACGGCTTTATCGTCCGGCGATTACGATTTCAAAACGAGGCGGGGATCTGGAGTTTGCTAGCCTCGACAAAAGTGAAGCATTCTATCGTGTTGCTGCACTATGCTGGTTACGGCTACCACAAGCTTGGCGTTCCTCTGTGGTTGTATCGGGGTATCAAATCCTGGCTTGCTGAGGGGGGTGGCCCATCTGCCGCCGGCCAAAAGCACTTGGCAACGATCTTCCATGAGTTGTGGATCTCGGCCAACCGGCCTTGGAAAAGAGAATTCTACCTGCAAAAGCCGCAGCAGTGGCTAATCGAGGGACTCCATCGGCAGTCAAAGTTCTCGGTTGCGACCACCAGGCGCAAGCAGGCGCTGCTGGAAGGCATTCAGTGGGGCAACACTTTTTGGCTCTCTATTCCTAAAGAGGCACTGCGAAAAGAAGATCTGAACGCAATTCCAAAGTCCCAAGCAATGCGCGGGGATCCACTTTCTCAAGCTCTCGATTCGCGCTGGCGCCTGATCTTAACGGGCCTAATCCTCGGTTCTCGTTGATAAGTCGCCGGCCAGGCCGTTGTAGTAGCAATGGTGATAGCAATTCCTGTTGCTGCGGGCTGTTCGCGGCGGATTGTAAGTGTTGCCTGGAAATGCCAGTATGCGCCTTCCTGCAATCCAGCTTCACTAAGTTCGTTTCGTTTCGGATTGCTGGCAGGCGTGACGGGCAAAGAAACTGATTGTCCTGTGAGGTAGCAGCATGATCTCATCTCGCACCAAGGGTATCGCCAAACTTGGGATTGTCTGCCAATGCGCGGCCGTGAGCATGGGATTCTGGCTCTGGCTGCCGTTGTCACAGGGACGGTGGGAATTCTGGAGTCTCAACTTCCATCGCTATCTTGTTTATAATGCGATCATTCTGGTCGGGATCGCGTTTGCGTATGCGACGACGACGTCCGACACCTGGTTCACGCAACGAGTCTTCTTTGTTTGTCACCGCAATGCCTTCCGGCAGAGCGCCTTCGCCGCCGGACTGCTCCTCCTCCTGCTCATTGGGGAACGAGACCAGACGATATCCAGGATCTTTCTGTTCACCTTTCTTCCGATCCTTTATGGAATTCTCACCGCCACGCAGCGATATTTCCCTCCGCTGTTGCAGAAAGCAAGTTTTGGAGGCGTTCGCTTGCAGCGGGTGCTGGCGGCAGGGAATTACCAAAATATCGCCTCATTACACGGCTGGTTGAGAAACAAAGAGCAACTCGGCTACTTTATATCGGGAATCATGTGCCATGACCGATCCTCCGGAACATTAAATGGATTCAAAATACTGGGCACGCTGGAGGATCTGGAGCGCATTATCGTGGAGCGGGATATTACGCAAGTTGTTTTGGCTGAATTGCCGCAGTTCCGACATTTCCTCACCCACTACACAGAGGTTTGCGAACGGCGCGGAGTAAGATTGCTGGTCGTTTGTGATTTTGAGCGGACATTGCGGCATCCGGTCACGATGTTCGAGGACGAAGGCGTGCGTTTTCTTGGGTTACGAACCGAACCGCTGGAAGATCCGTTTGGCCGGTTTAGCAAGCGGTGTCTCGACATTGTTGTGGCGCTGCCCGTCGTTGTGCTGGTTCTCCCGTTCACAACACTCCTGGTCGCCTATCTGCAATGGCGCTACTCGCCTGGTCCGATTTTCTTCCGCCATCTTCGCGCCGGGCTGCAGAACATGCCGTTTGCGATTTACAAGTATCGAACGATGCATGTCAATAACGGCGACCCCAACCAGCAGGCGACCAAGGGGGATCAGCGCATTTACCGGGGAGGCCACTTCCTCAGGAAGTATAGCATCGATGAATTACCGCAATTCATCAACGTGATGTTCGGCGAGATGAGCGTGGTTGGGCCCCGGCCCCATCTGCTTCAGCATAACGAACATTTCGCGCATGCGTTGAGTAATTATCCGGTGCGCGCGAACGTGAAGCCAGGGATTACCGGTCTCGCCCAAATCCGGGGATTCCGCGGCGAAACCAAGACTCCGGCCGACGTTGTCAATCGAGTTGAAAGCGACATTCAGTATTTGGAGAACTGGTCGTTCCTGATGGACTGCTGGATTATTATGCGCACGGGAGCCCAAGTGCTCTCTCCGCCCGCGACAGCCTATTAGGGTCGAGTGTGCCTTTCCTGAGGGTTGGCGAGGTGGCGGATTGATCGCTCCGGTGCTAAAACCTTTTGCACGTTTCCGGATTGGACCTCTCGACGAATTGGCACAGAATCAGCGGATCATGATGCGTGTTGAATCTAACGCCTGAAAGAGCAATGATTTTATCTGGAGGCCAGGTGGCTGCGAACTGAACGCCGAGCAGACGCCTGACATTGGTGATTTATGGTGAGGCCCACTCTGCCTCTCTACTGTTATAGCACATGGAAAAAGACACTTTAGCTCCGCCATCGCGGACGGCCTTGGTGGCTGGTTTTTTGCACCAGTTGGATCATTATAAGCGGCTCGTGTTCCGGTATTGGTGGATTCCCTTGCTGATCGCCGGCCTGAGCGCGGGAGTTGAGTGGTTTTACCTCAAGCGCGCGGCGCCTGTTTATATGTCCGTGGGCAAGATGATCGTCAATGTGAAAGTCTCCGTGCCAGATGGCAATGTTTACTCCGAGGAAGATAATAATTTCTTTGGCACGCAGGTGGCGTTGATGGAGAGCGACTCGGTGCTACAGAGAGTGAACGCCCAAATGAGGTCGGAACATCCTGAGCGCCCGCCGGAAACGGTGACGCTGGGCGTAACGATCGTCCCCAAATCCAGCATCTTCTACCTGCGGGCCACCAGTGAGAGTGCGACTTACACGCAGGAATACTTGCAGGCAACCATGGACGAATATATTAAATTGAAGAGAAACATGTTGGAAAACGCCTCCACCTCGACCCGGGCCAGCATGGTGGAAGAGAGCAAGGAGATCGCAAAAGAACTTCAGCAAAGCAAGGAGGCTGTGTTCAATTTTCAATCCAGCAACAAGGTCGTTTTTCTCCAGCCGAGCGGCGAGAATAGCGCAGCCGATTACTTGGCAACACTGACGCGACAACTGGCCGAGAAGAAGGCGGATTTGCAATTGCTCACCGAGCTCACGTTGGATCAAAATTTGGAACGGCAACAGGGAATTTTCGCCCAGCATGGTCTTGGGATCACGGCAGCGGGGGCAAGCCCCGGCCAAAAGGACAAGCCAACGCCCTCTCCCGGCGCGACTTCCCAGCAGAATTCAGGTTCGGCAACGCCGCCGAAGCCTGTTGCTGCGGTGACAAATGCCGGTGCGTCACAGAACTATCTTCCCACCAGTCTGGGGGCCTACGAAGAAGCCTACTTACAAGCCAAACAACAGTTAATACTCCTCCAAGATAAACGGGAGGAGGATGTCAAATTGGGTCTCAAGCCCGATGGATTGGTGATGGTGAACCTGGATGAGAGCATTGCACACCAGGAGAAGCTGTTGCAGATCTTTCGGGACCAGGCCCAGGCACAGTTGATCAACCGGCAGCACACCCTGGAGGCGGAAATTCACAACCTCGAGGACCTGGTTAAGGAAGCGGAATTGAATGCGCTAGACGCCAGCAAAAAGTTGGCGACATTCGACGAACTAAAAGAGAATCAGAAGAGGGCGCAAACCAGGTATGACCAGATGCAGGCCAACTTGCAAAGGCTTGAGGTGGACAAGGGCATCGGCCAGGAAAGCGTGACCCTGCTTGAGCCGGCCGCGCCGGCAGAACCGGTGCCTCCGCAGAGGCTAAAACACTTGATTTTGGCGGTATTGACCGGATTGCTGCTGGGGGTTGGCATATTGTTGTTTGTAGACCGGTTGGATGACCGTGCCTGGACATACACTGAGTTGGAGCAACAGTTTGACTTGCCGGTGCTGGGACAATTTCCCTGGATGAAGATCAAGGATCGGAAGAACGGCTTGCCGGTGCTCCAGTTGGATGATGATCGGTATCCGGTGATCGAATCGTATCGCAGTCTGCGCTCCGCTCTCATTTACAGGAATCGGGTGAATGAGCAACCGAAGAGCATCATGATAACCAGCGCCCGTCCCGATGACGGCAAATCGACGGTTTCCTCCAACTTTGCGGTGACTCTGGCCCGCGCTGGCGCTCACGTGCTCTTGATAGATGCAGATTTGCGCCGCGGCGTGCTCCACAAGTATTTCTCGGTTGGCGCCACTCCTGGGCTGGCCGAAGTGCTCGGGGGACGATGTGACTGGTCCATGGCGGTGGTTCCCACGGTGGTTCCCAATCTGGATGTTTTGCCCTGCGGAGAATACTCGCCCGATCCGGGCAGCCTGTTCGCAACGGCCGGGAAATTCCTCGCGGATATTCCAAGGCATTACGACTATTATTTGTTCGACACCGTTCCGGTGATGGTTGGAGACGACGTATTAAGTTTGGCGCCGCATGTTGACGCGCTCATCATGGTTATCCGCGCCGGCTTCACTTCCGGGCGCCTGGCGCGAGCGGCGTTGGATTCGCTTTATGCGCGCCAAGTGAAAGTGATAGGCTTGGTGTTCAATGGGGTCAGGCCAGGCACGAGCGATTATTATAATTACAAGTTCAAGGCTTATCACCCGCGGATGGAGAGGGAGTGAAGGATGTTTGGCTCCTTGCCAGATCATGCCGGCGGAGTGTGAGAATGAGGATCGGCGGGTGGATCGAAAAAATGAGAAAGGCTCCAATGAGTTTTTGCACATGATGTGCGGCATGCCGCAGTGCGAAGGCTTGACTAGAAATGGCAACGGCACACAAACTGATCATTGAACCCGGACGCGCCAGTAAAAATTACTGGCATGACTTATATCGCTACCGCGAGCTATTTCTCATTCTCGCCTGGCGGGATGTGATCGTGCGTTACAAGCAGACCGCGGCGGGACTGGCATGGGCCATCCTCCAGCCGTTGCTGAGCATCGTAATAATGACCGTTATTTTTGGAAAAGTTGCCGGGCTGCCGTCGGAAGAAAACGCCCCTTACGCAATCCTGGTCTGCGCCGCCATGTTGCCCTGGCAATTCTTTGCGAATGGGCTTTCCCTGGCCAGCCAGAGCGTTGTGAACAACGCCAATTTGATTTCAAAGATTTATTTTCCGCGCATGATTGTTCCAGCCAGCTCCATTGTCGTCTCACTCGTGGACTTCCTGGTTGGCTGCTCCATCTTGGTCGGGCTCATGGTCTGGTATCACTTTTATCCCACCTGGCGATTCCTCGCGCTTCCAGCCCTTATGCTGCTGGCCATTGCGGCTGCGCTAGGACCGGGCTTGATTGTCACTGCACTTACCGTGCGGTTTCGAGATTTTCGCATGCTCATCCCATTCGTCATCCAGTTTGGGTTGTATGTTTGTCCGGTCGCCTACAAAACGAGCATCATTCATGACAAGCTCGTCAATAGGCTTGGCGAAGCCCTTGGCGAAAAATGTTTTCTTTTCTACTCCCTGAATCCCATGGTGGGAGTCATTGATGGATTTCGCTGGGCAATTCTTGGAAACGCCCACCCATTCTACTGGCCGGGATTCATTTTGTCGGTTGTCCTTACGGCGGCTTTTCTGTTCATCGGAATCTTCTATTTTCGAAAGACCGAACGCGCCTTTGCGGACATCATTTAGCCATGTCTGACACCGTGATCCGCGTTAATAATCTCTCCAAGAAATATGTTCTTGGAAGCAACGGGCATTCCGAAGGGCTGCGGCATGTAATCCATGATTATGCCACTACTCCCTTTCGCTGGTTGAGAAGGCGATCCGCGCACGCGAATTCCGGCGCCAACCCAAGTGAGGCGGCCGAGGGGAGTCGGAAACCGACGAAAAACTTTTGGGCGTTGCAAAATGTTTCGTTCGAGATCAAGCGGGGCGAAGTGACTGGTATTATCGGGCGCAACGGTGCCGGGAAGAGTACTCTCTTAAAAATCCTCAGCCGGATAACAGAGCCGACGGAGGGCTGTGTGGAAATTACCGGACGGGTAGCCAGCCTCTTGGAAGTGGGCACCGGGTTTCATCCCGAGCTCTCGGGGCGCGAAAATATTTTCCTGAACGGTGCGATTCTCGGGATGAGCCGCGGGGAGATCAGAAAGAAATTCGATGAAATCGTGGATTTTGCGGAGGTGGAAACCTTCCTGGACACTCCGGTCAAACGTTACAGCAGCGGCATGTACATGCGTCTGGCCTTTGCCGTGGCGGCGCATTTGGATCCGGAGATTTTGATCGTTGATGAAGTGTTGGCGGTGGGCGACGCGCAATTTCAGAAAAAGTGCCTTGGGAAAATGCATTCGGTGGCAACGCAGCAAGGCCGGACCGTGCTGTTTGTCAGCCATAATATGGCTGCGGTGAACGCCCTAACACGACAAATTGTGTTGATCCACAAAGGGCGGATCCAGTTTGAAGGGCCGACGGATGAAGGCGTGATGCGCTATTTGGCGGTTTCGAGCCAAAAAGGGGGAAAGTATGACTCGGAAAAACGCGACGCTGACAAGCCGTATGTTGCCAGGGCCTGGATCGAGTCTTATGAGGAGAACTGTTCGCATATTTCCGGGGATGAAATGAAAATTACGTTTGAGATACGCCACCTCAAACCAGCAAAGAGTGCGTGCTTTTCGTTCCAGATTGTTAATCAATATCAGCAGGCCATTGTGCATTGTTGGATTTATGATGCGGACACGCCGATTTGCCGCCGAGGCGAATTCACAACCCTCACCTGCCGCTTGCCTCGTTTGGCGCTGAACGTAGGCAGGTACTCACTTACTACCTATCTCTCAGAACCTCCCGGCGGCGATTTTTTTGAAAAGCTGGAGGGTATCTGCGAGTTTAATGTGGACATTGTGCAGAAGCAGACTCTGTTTGGCTGGCGACCCGACGCCTGCGCCTATATCGAGCAATTTGAATGGTCCAAATCATGAGTGATTCTTCGTTTCAGCGGCCACAGGTTGTCGCGCACAATTTGAGTGAATCCGAATATAACAGGCAGAGGTTTGCCCCACAGCCCAAGGACGAGCTTTATATTCACTTGTCGGATATTCGCAGTTTTCTCGAACATTATACCCGTGAAACCTTCCCAAGGCTGCTGGACTACGGGTGCGGCGGATCGCCCTATCGTGAGATGTTCAAAGCCGGAAGCTACACTCGTGCTGACTATGTTGATTGCGGGAGTCTGGACTGCTTAATCTCGGCGGACGGCAAAATTGACTTGCCGGACAATTCTTATGATGTGGTGCTATCGACCCAGGTTTTGGAGCATGTGTTTTCTCCGCGCACCTATCTTTCCGAAGCACTGCGCGTGCTGCGACCTGGTGGGAAATTGATCCTTACGACACACGGAATCTGGGAAGAGCATGGTTGCCCATATGACTTCTGGCGCTGGACACGCGACGGTTTGTCGAGGGAGCTTCAGGAAGCAGGCTTTGAGGTTAAGAGGGTGGCACGGTTAACCACAGGAACAAGGGCGATCCTTTTTCTCTTCTCGCGCATTATCGGCCAGTTGCATGACAGCCGTTTTCATACCTTAGGATGGGTGTTTCGGTTGCTGCGTCGTTCGAGTTTTGGAACCGCTGAATTGCGACACAATTGGATGGACCGCCAATTTGGCGATCGTCGCGTGGTTTTTGGAAATGAACCTGGGAATGGGATATATCTTGCTTTGGGTATCGAAGGGGTGAAACCGGAGGCCAGTTGAATTGCGCAATTTGGTACGATTTGTGGCATGAAGTTTGCGTTTGTTTCGACAATGACGGGTGCTCCATGGGGCGGGAGCGAGGAGCTTTGGAGTCAGAGCGCATCGCTATTGCAGCAGGAAGGACATCAGGTTGTCGCTTCGGTTGTTTGGTGGCCGCGTCTTTCGCCCAAAGTGCTGGCACTGGCCGAGCGCGGTATAGAAATCATTGTTCAACCGAATCCTCTGCTCCGCTGGCCAGTGAGGTTGTGGCGAAACCTGAAGCAGCGCGTCGGTTTTAAAGTATCTGACTTCGAATGGCTGCGGCGGCGAGATTTTGATCTGGTTGTCATTTCGCAGGGATGCAACTTTGACGGGTTGGAATGGATGAAGTTTTGCGATGGCATGAGTCTGCCGTTTGCGGTCATAATTCAGAGCAATTCGGAAGTTTATTGGCCCAATGACCAACGTGGAGCAGAAATGGCGCTGGGCTATCGTGCCGCTAGGAAGGTGTTCTGTGTTTCGCGCCACAATTTGGAGCTTTTGAATTGCCAGATCGGGGAATCGTTGTCAAATGCCGAGGTGGTTTGGAATCCGTTTAATGTGCCGGCCGATCGGCCGCCAGCTTGGCCAAAGGAAAATGGCGTGTGGAAAATGGCTTGCGTGGGACGCTTGGAACCTGTGGCGAAAGGCCAGGATTTGCTGCTTCAAGTTTTGTCCCAAACCAAATGGCGGGAGCGTCCGTTGGAGGTAAGTTTTTATGGGGCCGGGACGTGCGAACAAAACCTGAAAAAGCTGGCGGCCAGGTTGCGGGTCAGCAAGCTGCATTTTCGAGGTCATGTGGCGGAGGTGCAAAGTATCTGGAAGGAAAATCATTTGCTCGTCATGCCTTCGCGCATTGAAGGTCTTCCGCTTGCCCTGGTGGAAGCGATGTGGTGCGCGCGACCCGCTGTGGTAACGGATGTTGGCGGCAGCGCGGAAATCTGCGTGGATGGGGAAACGGGCTTTCTGGTTGCCGCACCCGCGGTCGGGCTGCTGGAGCAGGCTTTGGAGGCCGCCTGGGATCGCCGGCACAGCTGGGAGAGCATAGGCAAAGCTGCCCGTGACAGAGTGGAAAAACTTGTTCCGAGAAACGCGATCGGAGATTTTTGCAACCAATTGAAGGGGTGTGTCGAAAAGCAGAAAGCAGTCACCAGAAAATCAAACTGATCATCATTCTAATTCAAAAAGTGCCCGCTCTTTCCGTCATTATCTGCACGCATAATCCGCGCCCGGAGTTTTTGAGGCGCGTACTGGATGCGCTTAAAGCGCAGACGTTGCCGCTGGAGCAATGGGAGTTGCTGCTCGCGGACAACGCTTCCAAAGAATGGCTGGATCAACTTTACGATTTGTCGTGGCATCCGAACGGACGCCACCTCCGCGAAGAAACACTGGGAAAAGCGCACGCTCTGTTGACGGCGATGGGCGAAGCCAAGGGGGAGCTACTGATGACGGTGGATGATGATAACGTGCTGCGCTGTGATTTTCTTGCGAACAGCCTTGAGATTGCAAAGGCGTTTCCGTTCCTCGGGGCGTGGGGAGGGCATGTGGAAGGAGAATTTGAGCAGGAAGTGCCGGACTGGCTCAAGCCGCATCTCAGCGCCCTGGCGGTACGTCCCGTCGATCGCGACTACTGGTCCAATTATTATACCGACAACCGCAGCATGCCTTTTGGCGCAGGTCTGACCGTGCGAAAGCCAGTTGCCATTGCTTATGCAAAAGCGATGCTCGCCCGTCCTGTTTCCGCGGAACTGGGCCGAAAAGGATCGTCGCTGGTTTCGGGTGAAGACGTGGATTTGGCCATGATGGCGTACGATTTGGGTTTGGGAACGGGTATGTTTCAACGACTATATCTTACGCACATCATTCCACGGACCCGCATGACAGTTGAATATCTATGCCGTCTCCTGGAGGCAATTGAGTATTCAACCCACATTCTTAAAAGCCACCGGGATCCAGCGTATATCCCGGCCGAGGATGAATCCAAATTACGAAAATGGCTCAGGACATTCCAAGTTTGGCGGTTGCCTGAACCCGCGAGATCCGTCGTAAAGGCCGAAAATCGCGGGTTCGCCAAAGCGAAGGCTGAGATAATTTCCAAAAGGAATGCCCTCTCCGTATCCGCAACCTGAATCCTGTATGCCCTCCGTAAGCGTTGCTATCTGCACACATAATCCGCGACAGGATTACCTGTCCCGGGTGCTGGAGGCGCTGAAGGCACAGACCTTGTCACGTTCCAGTTGGGAACTTTTGATAATCGATAACGCGTCCAATCCGCCGGCATCACCAAGTATTGATCTAAGCTGGCATCCGAATGCCCGCATCATCATCGAAGCAGAATTGGGCATCATGCTGGCGCGCCTCCGGGCGATGCGGGAATTTTCTGGCGAGCTCCTTGTTTTCCTGGATGACGACAATGTTCTTGCTGTGGATTATCTGGAGCGCTGTTTGGAATTATTTGCGGAACGCCCGGACTTGGGGGCGGTGAGCGGGTGTCTCATGCCGGAATATGAATCCCCGCCTCCGGAATGGTTCGCGCCTTATGAGAGTTGGATAGCGGTGCGCAGAATTACATCAAGCGCATGGTCAAATTTTGTGGATGAACGGTCGGAGCCTGTGACTGCGGGCATGTGCCTCCGCCGGAGTGTCGCTCTGGCTCATGTGAATGCGGTCAGAGACAACCCAACGCAGCGCATCCTGGGTAGCCGTGGATCCAGTCTTTTAAGGGGCGAAGACGTGGCGCTTGCGAAAAACGCGATGAAAGCTGGTTACACCGTCGGACAATTCTCCCAACTGAAATTGCTGCATCTTATTCCAAAGCGGCGGATTGCGCCTGAATACCTATTTGCGCTATATCGTCACCTGTGCGCATCGGGGCACTTGATAAGCTGGGTGGACGAAGCTGGAAGCAAACCAATCCGCGTATCCTGGCGAATGCTGGCGCGGGCGGCATTCCGTTTCGTCAAAGGCAATCAAATAAGCCGCCGCCTCGTCATCGAGGAACTACGGGGCTTCCAACTGGCTCGTAACACGGCCAGGACTTGGTCCAAGGCGGAACAGAATAACTCTGCGAACGACAATAAACGATGAACAATGTTTTCTGCACGCTCGCGGTGGGGGACAAATATGTGGAGTATACGAAGTTTCTTGCCGCTGATTTGGGAGCTTACAAGGCACCACTAGTAGTACTGACGGATCGTCCCGCGGCCTTCCGGACATTTCCACACGTGCATGTAGTGGAGCACCGGCCGAAAGAGTGGTTTTTCCATGATAAGCGGCTGGCGCTCCAGGAGGCGTTGAAACTGGGAGACACGGCCATCTTCGTGGATGCCGACACGACAATTTGGTTTGGCGCCGACCGGCGAGAAGTGCGCAAAGCGCTGACGTATTCATTTCCTCCGGGGCTGCATGCGCAGAGATTATTTCCGGAAGAATACTACCATTACCCGCACCTCGAAGAAATTGCCAGGCAATGGGGATTTAAGTTTAATCGCAACGTCATTTCTTACTGGGAAGCATTATTTGCCTTGAGAAAAGACAAACAGGTGGATTCGTTCTTTGCCCACTGGGAGAAATTCGCGGAAGAGGCGCGGCAGTCCGGAACTAATGGGTACGGGGAGGGCACCAGCTTCGGCATCGCGGCCGAGGCATCCGGGCTGCGCAGGCACTTTACAACCTACATGGTGGAAAGCAAACTGGGGAATATTTTCTGGCATGCGAGGCTGCGCTTCAACCGGCGGAAGTTGTATCACTTGAAATTCGGAGTCAAGGAGATGTTGGCGGGAAATATTAACTTTCAGCAACAATGCTGGGGCTGGTGAATTGGATGAAGGTGCGGGGCCTGCTTTCCCCTAGCGTTCCATTCTCGTTCCACTGCCTCACACCAGGGGGTATGCACCCATCATCGTTCATTCGCTACTGCGATTCATGAAAGTACTTCTGATAAAATTGGGGGCGTTAGGGGATGTGGTGAGGAGTTCGTACCTTTTGCACGGAATCCGCAAGAAGTGCGGAGCGGCCGCGCATATCACCTGGGTGACCTCCGAGCGCGCTGTGCCCTTGTTAAAACACCACCCCCTCATCGATGCGATCTTGACATCGGAAGAAATTGTCACCAAAGCGGTTCCTTGGGGCAAGCAACATTTTGATTGGATTATATCACTGGATGATGAGTTTAGCGCGTGCAGTTTGTTATTGGGCTTGACCTGGACAAAATTGACAGGCGCTTACATTGTCGATGGGCGAGTGGATTATTCGCAGGATGCATCTCCCTGGTTTGACATGGGGCTGATTTCTCATCTAGGAAAGGAGAAGGCCGACAAGCTAAAGAAGATCAATCAAAGAACGCATGATGAGATATTTGCCGGCATTTTGGGAATTGAGGTTTCGGAATCGCAATTATATAACAGCCCGGCGGCCTCCGGAACTGCCTGTCAATTACTGGGTGACAAAGCCGGCTATTTTATTGGCCTAAATCTGACTGCGGGCGACCGGTGGCTCAATAAGCGGCTGGAGAACACTCAGGCTGAATTGTTAATCAAGCGTCTAAAAAGCGCCAGCTATCCGTTATTACTGTTGGGGGGACCTGAAGATGCGCTTCACACGGATTGGCTTTCTGGTAAAACGGGCTGTCCGGTATTGCCTCCGGTGGCCCTGGACATATTTGCCGCGGTGATCGGTCACCTTAGAGCAATCATTACTGCGGACACGCTTGCTTTACATTTGGCCATAGCCCAACGGATTCCCTCAGTTAGCTTTTTTGTGCCCACGTCCGCGGCGGAAATAAACACCTTTGGAACCGGAATCAAAATCATCTCCGAGTCGCCCGATTATTGTAGCTACAGGGGCGATGCCGACAATTCCAGCATTACCGCGGCCCGTCTATTTGAGGCAGCGACGAAACTTCTTAAGGCCTGACAAATCGGCCAGTGTGGTTGGACAGACTGCCGAAGTGTGGCTGCTTCGATCCAGAACTGCCCAAAGTGTACTAATAGGAGAGGCCGCCATCTCTAGACAATCTGCAAAAGTGAGACGAATTGACCAAGTGATTGTTCTGTCGGCCAAGATCCCCTGGTTTGGTTATCATTCTGGTGAAATGGCCATGCTCTCCCAGTTGTCCCGCCTGACCAGGGCCCGGGTCATATATCCTTGCGTGACATTTCCGCGGCGTTGTCTTGGCAAGTTACATTCTCAATTGCGGCGCTGGCCTGCGAGGAATCAATACAACTCATTTGCGGAACTTCATGCCTGGCTATTATATAGAACGTGTAGAAATAGCGTCCTGCACCTGCTGCGTTCGGAGGAACACACCCACTTTTTGTCGCTATGGGAAAGACCTGCGACTAACATATTGGGCACCATTCATCTGCCGGTCGCCTTATGGCCGGAAGCCTATCGCAAAGCGGTTGGGCGTTTGAGCAACGCTATCGTTTATTTCACCGCAGAAATTGAGAAGATCGGAGCGTTGATGCGGCGCCCGAACGTAACATTCGTGCCGCTGGGCGCGGATACCGATTTTTTCAAACCAGAGTTATCCAAGGTTAGCTTCACTCCAAGGATTCTTTACAGCGGCCTCTATCTGCGGAACGAGCCGATGCTGGTACGGGTGGTGCAAAGCATATTTCAGAAGATGCCGGAGATCAAATTTGACTTGCTCGTGCCCGCGCATCATCGCCAGCAATCGGCGCTCGGCCCGCTCGCCGAACATCCGGCAGTGACCTGGCATGCCGGACTCGATGACGAACAACTTCGTGAACTTTACCAAAGGAGCTATCTCATGTTGCTGCCGATGAATGCCAGCGGAGCGAATACGGCGGTAGTGGATGCGCTGGCCAGCGGCCTGCCTTTGGTAACGACGGATGTGGGCGGTATTCGCGATTATGGCGGCGGGACGATCTTCCCGCTTGTGGCGAACAATGACGATGATGGGATGATTGCTTTGATCGAGCAATATCTTGCAAGGAGGAGATGGCGGGACGAAACCGCTGCAAATTGCCGCCGCTTCGCCGAGGGGCATTTGACTCCACAGATCGTCGCGCAAAAGCATATAGAGGCTTACCAGGAACTAACCGCATGACTTCGGTTGTTTGCACTCTCTTCGAAGGTAAATATCATCGCGGTCTGGGCGCACTTTCCAATTCACTTTATGCCTGTGGATATCGCGGCACGATCTACGCCGGTTATCGCGGTGAACTGCCGCCGTGGGTGGCCGGGCCCAAAGCCGCGGACGGCTCGACTGAATTTCGCGCAGCGGAGGGGTTGGCGCTAAAATTCATCCCCCTTACAACAAATGTCCATTTAACGAATTTTAAGCCTGATTTCATGTTGTCGCTTTGGGAGCAGTATTGCTCGCAAGTGCAGGCCATTTTTTATTTTGACCCGGACATAACTGTAATTTGCCGCTGGTCCTTTTATGAGGAATGGGTGCATGCCGGAGTAGCTCTCTGCGCGGACATAAATATGCCTATGCCGGCAAACCATCCGATTCGTTACGCCTGGGAGCGATTTTACAAGCCGCACGGAATCACGTTTCGCCGCGAGCCGAGCATTTATTTCAATGGAGGTTTTTTCGGACTGAGGCGGGAGCAAATTGAATTTCTCCATTGTTGGCAGAGGCTGCAGGAACTAATGGCTCCAGAAATTGGCGGCCTGCAAAACGTCAATGTTCGCGACCGCACTTATCTGTTTCACAAGACCGACCAGGACGCCATGAATGTTGCGGCGATGGCGACTGAATCTCCGATCAGCCCGATGGGGCAGGACGGGATGGACTTCCAACATGGGGGAGGCGGATACGTCATGAGCCATGCTGCGGGGGGGAAAAAACCGTGGGATAAACTTTTCCTAAGAACATTGCTGCTGCGCGGGATCGCACCGTCGCGCGCCGACCGGATTTATTTCCGACATGTAAATTCCCCGATTCGGCTTTACCCGACCGCCAGCTTGTGGCTCAAAAGATTTTGTCTTGGGCTGGCCGCTTTTCTTGGGCGATTCCTGAGCAGAGCGTGAAAGCGACTTTCGTAGAAATTGCAGGTGATGGCCCGCATAAACTGCGCGGAGGAATGCAACGAATCCAGCTCAAATGCGGTTAGCATTTCTCTCCAGTTCCATGGAGCCCGGCAAGGATGGCGTAGGAGATTATAGCCGCCGCCTGGCCGGCGCCTTGATCCGGCAAGGTCATCCCAGCGTGGCCGTTGCCTTGAACGATCCACACATCGCCGAAACGAAGTTCGAATGCCAAGAGATCGAAGGCACTTCGGTTGATGTGATGCGCCTGCCCAGCGCCGCGCCCTGGAGCAGCCGCGTGACGGAAGCCCGCCGCTGGGTGGACTCCTTCAAACCCGATTGGGCGAGTTTGCAGTTTGTCATATTCGGTTTTCATCCTAAAGGACTTTGTTTCGGACTGGGGAAAAACCTTGCCGCCATCAATTCCAAGGCATCGTGGCATGTGATGTTTCACGAGCTTTGGTTGGGATTGGGCGAAAACTCTCCGGTCAGACATCGCGCGTGCGGAGCGCTGCAACGGGGCATCGTGCTGGACATTATGCGCCGTTTGCGCCCGCGCGCCGTGCATACTCAAGCCGAAGTATATCGGATCGCATTAGGCCGGGAAAAGATTGCGGCTGCAGTCTTGCCGCTGATCAGTAATGTGCCCTATGTCAAAGGGGACGGCTGGGCTGAGATTCTTGAACCATTGGTCAGCCAAGCCGGTGTCAAACGGCCCGAGCGGAAGAAGCTCTACTTGGCCGGCGTATTTGGGGCGGTCTATCCGGAATGGAAGGTGGAAGAAGTTGTCAACACTTTGTTTCCTTTGCTCCAGCAGTCTCAAAAGCGCTTGCTGTTGGTGTTTCACGGCCGCAGCAACCTGACTCCCGCCATGTTCGAAGAATTAGAGAATAAAATCCGCAACCACGCCGATGTGGTGGTGGCTGGAGAAAGACCCGGTTGCGAGATTTCAAAGATTCTGCAGGCGCTTGATTTGGGTTTGGCCACCACGCCGCGACAGGTCATTCAAAAAAGCGGTTCGGTCGCGGCCATGCTGCAGCACGGTTTGCCGGTGTTGGTAACACGGGATGACTGGCGTCTCCGCGGGCAGGATTCTCCACGCGAAGAAGCATCGTCCCGACTGCTTTCGCCAAACCAATTTTCCTTCCTAAAGACTTTACCAACGCGAGACCCCGACGCGCCGCAAGATTGCTCCGTGGAATACGTTGCAGGTAAAATGCTGGAGATGTTGAACTGCCGGCAAACATTGCTAACTGACCGGCTTCAATAAGGACGTTGGAACAGAAAAGCGGCGCTTTTCGAGTGTCATGAAATTGTTAATCATCACCCCCAGCCAAGGCCACTACGGAGGCATAGAAGGCTTTGTCATCGGGCTTGCATCCACCGTTCGAACGTGGCCGGAGTTTGAGGTGCAGGTATGTTTCAAATTGGTGGGAGGACAAGAGTTGCACAGTGATTTGAAGGGAATGGCCTCTCCTTTGGATTGCCCGGTTCATTTTATGAGGAGCGGCGATATGAAGTTGCTAAAAATAATTCGTTGGGCGGATATTGTGCATGGGCAGAATGCGTCTCCGGATATTGTTTTTCCAGCATGGCTCTTCGGCAAAAAGCTGATTATAAGCATTCATAATTGGCTGCAACGCAAACTAGAAATTCATTCACTTTTGTGGTCGTTAGGCGCAAGGCTGGCTAACCGACGCTTTTATAATTCGAGATTTGTTTGGAACACCTGGGAGCCGAAACAAAAATGGAAAGGAAGCGAGTGCTTTCCTTCGGTATGCCCCGAGTGCCTTGCCCCCAAGGCATGGTGTGCGCCGGCGGAGCGCAAGGGCTTTCTTTTTATGGGCAGATGGATTCCAAACAAGGGGGTTGAAGACCTTATCACGGCCTATTCGCGCGCGAAGTTGGACCCCTTGCAATGGCCGCTGACATTGCTCGGCCACGGCCCCTTGAAACCGGCTGTTGAGTCGTTAATCCAGAATGTAGGCGTGGCAGGAGTGGAAATCCCCGGGTTTGTTGATGAGAAGAATAAGGCGATGCGATTGGCGTCCTGCCGCTGGCTGGTGGCGCCCTCGAACACACAGGAAGATTTGGGGATGACCCCCATTGAGGCTCGAAGTGTTGGGGTTCCCGCCATTGTCACCCGTGATGGCGGCCTGCCAGAAGCGGGAGGAGACGCCGCCTTGATTGTTGAACCGGGAAACATTGGAGAATTGACTGACGCCTTAAAACGGGCTGCGTCCATGGACGAGGTCGAATACCGGGAGCGCGCGGAACGGGGGCGGAGCACCTTGAAAACCTATTTGCGCCCCATGGACTTTTATCGTGGAGCCTATAACGCCCTATATGAAGAGAAGCATCTAAGAAGAGGTGCGATCGCTTAATTGGATGACGCCGCATTTCACCATCGCAAGAGAGTCCGGACCAAGACAGAATTGGGCCACCAGCACCGGACGAGAAGGCGTTGCCCAAAAGAGGCCGAATGGCCTTCTGTTTTCTCACCCGACGGGTAACGCCAATGTCCGGGCCGCCCTGATGGGTTTATACAACGCAGGCATTCTGGAGGAGTTTCATACTACGATCGCGTCTTACCCCGGCAATCTTTGGAATTTTCTCGGACAGATGCGATGGACAAGCGAATTCAAGCGACGGACCTTTGCGGAGTGTTTGCGACCAATCACCGTTCAGAATCCGACGAGGGAAATTGGGCGGATGCTGGCCAACCGCCTTAAGCTGCACCACTTTGGGCGACATGAAGCAGGGGCCCTTTGTATTGATGCGGTTTATCACGCGCAAGATAGAATTGTGGCGAAATGTCTGCGAAGAGCGCCGGAGCGTTTCGGTGGTGTTTACTCTTACGAAGATGGCGCGCTGGAAACTCTAACGGCGGCCAAGGAATTAGACATAAGGCGCATTTATGATCTTCCCATCGCCTATTGGCAAACCCTGCGTCGATTACTGGCGGAAGAGGCCGAGCGGCTCCCCGCTTGGAAGGCAACCCTAGGCGGAGGGGTAAGAGATTCCGAATCGAAACTAAATCGCAAGACCAAAGAGATCGAATTATCCGAAGTAGTGATTTGTCCAAGCCAATTTGTCGCCAGATCGCTTCCTGAAAATGTCCAAATGGATAAAACGGTGGTGGTCGCCCCGTTCGGTTCACCAGTGACTGCACCGCCTAGCAGCCGTGTTGCCAGCAACACTGGGAAAAAGCTCCGGGTTTTATTTGCCGGCTCGATGAGCCAGCGCAAAGGGTTGGGAGATTTGTTTGCCGCGATGCGGATGTTGGATCGGAGCGATGTTGAGTTGGTTGTCATGGGGACGCCGCAGGCTCCGATGGAATTTTATAGGAAAGAATTTAATGGGTTTACTTATGAGGCGGGACGACCTCATGAAGAAGTGTTGGAATTGATGCGGAGTTGCGACGTGCTTTGCTTGCCCTCCATTGTGGAAGGGCGAGCACTGGTCATGCAGGAAGCGATGAGTCAAGGTCTTTCGCTCATTATCACTCCCAACACCGGTGGCGAGGACTTGATCGCCGAAGGGGGAACGGGATTTCTGGTTCCGATTCGCCGTGCCGATAAGATCGCAGAAAAAATCTCCTGGTTTGCAGATCATCGGTCTAGCCTTGTTGAAATGTCGCTCGCGGCTCAAACTAAAGCCGGCCAAACTACTTGGGAAATGTACGGCAAAACCATAGCCAGCACAATCCTCAATTCATGGCACTTATGGGAATGAATCCCATGATGGCGGGAGGAATAATCCAGATCCCAACGAGTGATCCTCTTCCCCCAGTTTCTGCGCGCAGACACTTACAAGAGCGGACGAGCGTGCTCCGCAAGCTCATCTGGGCCTACCTGATTCTCTGGCTGATTGAGGGCGCTTTGCGAAGGTGGTTTCTGCCTGGGCTGGCTACTCCTTTGCTGCTGATTCGTGATCCCCTGGTTATTGTCATCTACTGCTTCGCTATTTCCAGCAATCTGTTTCCAGTAAATGGATTCGTAATATGGGGCACGTTGCTGGCGTTCCTATCGTTTGGTTACGCAATGCTGCTGGGCCACGGGAATGTGTTAGTTGCTCTGTATGGGGTGCGCTGTGATTTTCTGCATGTTCCGCTCATCTTTATCATGGGCAAAGTTGTGCGGCAAAAGGATATCACGGCATTGGCGAAGTTGGCGGTGTGGGTGGCAGTTCCGTATACGGCCTTGCTGGTGACACAATTCTATGCACCGCAGGATGCCTGGGTCAACCGAGGCGTTGGCGGCAACATGGACGGGGCCGGTTTTAGCGGAGCATTGGATCGTTTCCGACCACCGGGCACATTTAGTTTTATTTCGGGACCGGCCCAGTTGTACCCTCTGTTCACAGCCTGCTGGTTTACACTTTTACTTACACGACAACTGCCTGTCTGGACAATGATCGCTTCAGGAGGCGCCATCCTCATCACCATTCCAATATCCATCAGCCGCACCCTGTTTTTAAGTGTGGCCATTGTGGCGATGACCGGGGTTCTGGGGATGATTGTCGGGCGACGCCTTTCCGCAAAATTGGTCGTAGAGTTTGCTTTGGCTTTGCTCGTTCTTTCCACATTGGCGCGCCAATCCCAAGTGGTACGGGATGGGATGGAAGCGTTTAACGCGCGCTGGGAAGGGGCGACGGTGGAAAGCGGAGGCTTTCAGGAGGCGATCGTCGATCGGGTCTTGAATGACCTGTTTGGCTCCTTTGCGGGAGTCACCTATTCTGGTCTGGGAACGGGATACTCGACAAATGTCGGGCAGAAGACATTGACAGAAGAAGTCGGATTTGGAGCTTCCGAGAGCGAATGGGGACGGCTGCTTTATGACGATGGATTCATTTTGGGAAGTATTATAATTGTATATCGCATTGCACTGTCTAGCTTGATCGCGTTTACCGCCTTGCGAGCCTGGCGAAACAATTCCCCCGAGAGCCTGCTCTTCGCCTCGGCGTGTTTTTTGATTGTGCTCAACGGCCAATGGGGACAAGCCACAACTCAAGGCTCGGCCGTAATTGGCGGGGGCCTTGCGCTGGCTGCGGCTTCGAACCCTGGGAATGCCAATGCCAGCGCAAAACGCCGCAACGAGACTTGACCCAGGTTCAGCGATTAGTGCGCATGTCGTCGCCGCGTAATGTTCTGGTTTATCGTCTTGGAAGTCTCGGCGATACGGTGATTGCTTTGCCCTGTTTTCATCTCATTCGCAGGGTTTATCCGCACAGCAGGATCACCCTCTTGACGAATCATCCCATTTCTGGAAAAGCCGCGCCGGCGATGGCCGTCTTGGAAAACAGCGGACTTTGCAATGAGGCCGTAAATTATCCGGTCGGGATCCGCCGTGCAAATGAGTTGGCAAGGGTTCGGCAAACGATTCATGAAATCCAGCCGGATGTACTGATTAATTTGGCCGCCGGGCGGGGTTTGTTCAAAAGCCTGCGTGACCATATCTTTTTCCGTTCCTGCGGAATTAAGCACATTGTCGGCACTCCCTTACGGCGGCGGGATTTGCATGTTCAGAAAATGAAGGAAGGCGAGTTTGAACCAGAATCACGAAGGCTGGCTTCGCGCCTAGCTTCGCTCGGAGTCATCGATTTGGCGGATCAGCGATTATGGAGACTGGGACTCACCAAAGCAGAGAGAGATCAAGCATTGTATTTATTGCCTTCCCATCAGACGAATTTCATTGCGGTCAGTGTTGGAACAAAAGTTTCGGTGAAAGATTGGGGCGAGGAAAACTGGGGAAAGTTGCTTATGCTGCTTGCAAGGGAAATGCCGGACGCTAATTTAGTCTTGCTCGGATCGGCTGATGAATGGAAGCGGAGTGAGAAACTGAGCCAACTGTGGAGCGGCGGCTGCACAAATCTCTGCGGAAAAATCCCTCCCCGAATTTCGGCTGCGATTTTGGAGCGTTGCCGCCTTTTCATTGGTCATGATTCAGGTCCCATGCATCTGTCCAGCGTTGTGGGTATCCCGACCTTGGGGCTTTTCTCGTGGCTCAACCCGCCGGGACAGTGGTTTCCCGGGCATCGAAGCTGGAGATTCATAAAAGTGCTCTATCCGGCCTTGCCCGACAGTGGTTGGAAAGCCGAACTGCAAATGAGGCACGGCGTGGCGGAAGGAATCAGGCTGCTCCAGCCAAGGGATGTTTTTCAAGCAGCCATGGAAATGTGGCGGAATATTTTAACTCCGGCGACAAATGACATTGGATGCAAAGCTTGAGAAAGCCGTGTCGGATCATTCTTACCCGAAGATGCGGCTTGTTTTTCTGACTCATCCGGCTGCGTTTGCCCCAATCAGCATGCGACGTTTTGCAGGAATGATAATGCGCGGCATGACCGAGCGTGGACACGAAGTGGAGGCATGGACCTCCGATGAGAGAATCGGACGTTTGCACATGCCCTTTGCGTATGCCCGCAAATGGCTCGGCTATTTCGATCAGTTTTTGATTTATCCGCGAAAACTGCGGAAACTGGTCGAGCAACAGCCTGCCAACACTTTGTTTGTGATTGCCGATCAAGCACTGGGAATGTGGTTGCCGTGTTTGGCCCACCGGCCACATGCCATTCATTGCCACGATTTTCTTGCCCTCAAATCCGCCCTAGGTGAATTTCCAGAAAATCCTACGCGCTGGACAGGTCGGCGATATCAGCGGCTCATTTGGAAAGGCTTCTCGCGGGGCAACGCTTTCATTTCCGTTTCCAGGAAAACGCGGGATGACCTTCATCGCTTTTTGCCGAGTATTCCAAAAGTTTCCGAAGTTGTTCATAATGGATTAAATTATCCATTTCGGCCTATGGAATTGGCGGAAAGGATTTCTCTGTTAAAGACGACCGGCATTGAAATCGCGGAGCATGGCTTCATCCTTCATGTTGGCGGAAATCAATGGTACAAGAATCAGAAGGGAGTGTTGGAGATTTATCGGTCCTACGCAATTTCTTATCCTAAGCCGCTGGCGCTTTGGATGGTTGGATGCACTCCGACTAATCCATTGCTGAATCTGGCCGCATCCATTCCCAATCCTGGGAAAGTTCATTTCTTAATAGGATTAACGAATGAACAGATTAATGCCGCCTATTCTCATGCGCGAGTCTTGCTGTATCCAAGTTTGGAGGAAGGGTTTGGCTGGCCCGTTGTGGAAGCGATGGCTTCGGACTGCCCGGTCATTACAACCAATCTCGCTCCGATGACGGAAGTGGCCGGGGAAGCCGCGCGGTTGATTCCGAGGATGCCTGCAAACGGGACGGACCGGGGAGCATGGGCAAGCTCCGCCTCTGGAATACTGCAAGAAGTCGTTCGCCTAAATGGGAGCAGTCGGGCCAAGACGTTACTCCAGGGCAGATTGAACGCTGCACGCTTTGATGCGAAGAAGGCGCTCGCGTCCTACGAAGGGATTTATTCTCGGGAAGTGATGATTTGAGAGCATGAAGCTTCTGCACATGATCGGCAGCATGAATCCTCTCAGCGGAGGACCATGTCAAGGAGTCCGCAATTTGGCGGCGTACGCGGCTGAGGAGGGAGACGCCGCGATAGAGGTGGTTTGCCTGGATGACCCCAATTCTGATTATTTGTCGCGAGAGAGTCTTTGTGTTCATGCATTGGGAAAAGGCCGCAAGTTATGGGGTTACCATCCTGCGTTGCAGCCCTGGCTGGAAACCAACCTTCCGAGGTTTGACGCGGTCATCTTGAATGGCCTTTGGCAATACCACGGTTATGCATTGTCGGAAATGGCACGACGCCCAGCGAGTCCTCCGTATTTTCTATTTCCGCACGGAATGCTGGATCCCTGGTTTCAACGCGCGGCAGGCCGCCGCCTAAAGGCCCTCCGCAATTGGTTCTACTGGAAGCTGATTGAACAACATGTTATTCGCAACGCCGAGGCTATTCTTTTTACCTGCGCAGAGGAAATGCGGCTGGCCCGTGACACATTCCGGCCATATCAACCGAAGTGTCAGGTAAGCGTGGGCTTCGGCGCCTCTCCACCTCCGCCGTACCAAAGTGAAATGGAGGAAGCCTTTCTAAAGGCGTGCCCAGGCACGAAAGACATGCCTTATCTTCTCTTCCTCGGACGCATCCACCCGAAAAAAGGTGTGCATTTCTTGATTGAAGCCTACGCTGCCGTTTGTCGCTCCACGGTTGGCTCGCCGCTGCCGAAGCTAGTCATCGCCGGGCCGGAGGCGGAAGCGCCCTATGGACGAATGATGCAGAAACTGGCGTCCAAAATGTGCCCTCCGGCTTCCGTATTCTGGCCGGGAATGCTGGCCGGAAACGCCAAATGGGGCGCCCTTTACAATTGCGAAGCTTCCGTCTTGCCCAGCAATCAGGAAAACTTCGGAATTGCGGTAGTGGAAACTCTCGCCTGTGGACGGCCGGTTTTGGTTTCTGACCAGATAAACATCTGGCGCGAAATTAAAGAAGATGGCGCGGGATTGGTGGGATATAATTCAGTGGCGGGAACAACTCAGCTTTTGTTGGATTGGAAGAATCTTGCTGCCGAAGCCAAATCGAACATGGCAGAGCACGCCAAACCATGCTTTCAACGACATTTCAGCATCGAAATCGTCAATTATAACTTGCTGCAGGTCATAAATTCCAGTGTCAAAACTGGTAAAGCAAAGCAAAATGTCCAAACGAACTCATAATACACCATGATGACAACCGGCACACCTAAGGGTTCATGCATAAATAACTTCCGATGATTAGGCGCAATCAAAACAAAATGGCGGTGTAGTTTCCGGCGGTGGATGTTTTGGGAAAGTCCGGAAAATACGATTGAAAAGCGATGCCGCGTAA